>Ga0214923_10005288_pt1 | contig 15095 bp, 13 predicted proteins | sample LL1510_MetaG_FD_177993 | JGI IMG/M metagenome (GOLD analysis project Ga0214923, IMG submission 177993) | Freshwater microbial communities from Lake Lanier, Atlanta, Georgia, United States - LL-1510 | ecosystem: Environmental > Aquatic > Freshwater > Lake | place: USA: Georgia | collected...
AGTGAACGTTGTAGCTACAACTGATACATCATCTGTAACTATAAGTTGATCTTCTAAATTATATAATTTTACAAAAGTATAATAATATATTTCTTCAGGTGCATATATATATTTAAAGTAAGTATTAATAATATTTTCATCAACATATGCCAATATTTCAACTAAATTTCTGTTTAGAATATTCCATTGATAAGATTTATCTACATATTTCGGATCAATATATTGCTGCAGAATTAGTTTAAAATTTGGAATATTTGTATATCCTTTATTAAAATAACTATAATTATCTTTTGTTAGAAAATCATATATATAATTAAAATTTTTTAGTGGTATACATGAATTACTTAACATCACAAATTTATAATTATTAGAATCTTTTTCATAAGCAGTTCTAAATAATAAATTCATAGCATGTATTAATGAGACATCTGCATATTTTGTATCAATACAATATGGTAATTTAAATTCTTCAAAATATTTCAATGGAACATTCTTTTTATAATGAATATATATATTGTATTTGTTCGGATCAATATTTTTAAAAAAATCATACCATAATTCTTCATGATTTATTTCATCATATATTAAAAAACAAAATGCGATTTTCTTTTCGGATGTTACATTATTATTAACTATAAAATTATCTATTTTTAGTTGTATACTATGTATATAATATATTATCATCATACAAATCAATAATATCAAAATTTTGTTTATCATTTTAATTAATAATTATATTAATTATATAATATAAAAATTATTATGATAAATAATTTTTATATTATATAATTAAAAATATTATATATAAAATCCATATAAAGATGAATTCACAGGCTTTTTTTTATCTTTTAAGTTTATAAATACATCAATTGCATTTTTAATATCAATTATTGTTAATTTCGTTTTTTCTGCTATTGGTAATAAGAATACTCTTTTATTATGAACTATTTTTATATTTAAATATACTGTTTCCATGTCACCTCCTTGAAACTCAAAATATTCATAATTATCTTTTATTATATTTATTAATTCTTCATCACTAAAATTTATATCTATCTTCCAACATAACTTGTCTTTTATTTTTTTTAATAGTATTTGTCCTAACTCTTTATAAGAATATTTCTCAATATTAAATTTAAATGGAAATCTTCTTCTTAAACCTTCGTTATAATTAAAAAATGAACTCTCTAATGTATCTTTGTATCCTGCTATTATACATATAAAATTACCTTTTTGTTCTGTTAATGCTTGATTTAATGTATCTAAACATTCTTTAGAAAATGAATCTCTTCCTTCTGGATTTCCTAAGGAATATGCTTCATCTATTAATAATATTCCACCATATGCTTCATCTATTTTTTTTTGTGTTTGAATTGCTGTGTGACCTAAATATTTACCTATCAAATCGGATCGCTTCACTTTTACTATGTGATATGAATTAATATTATTCTTTTTCCATTTCATTACATTTAATACATTTAATTTACTATATATTTTCGCCAATATTTCAATAAATGTTGTCTTTCCTGATCCTGGTATCCCTGTAACCACTACATGTAATAAATCTTTAGAATTATTTTTGTATATATGTTTCGATAATAAATATATTATTAAATTTATTACATCTTGTTTTATATTATCTAATCCTATCATATCATTTAATTCTATCAAATGTTCTCTTAAATTAAATAATAGCTTTAAATCTATTCCATTATAATATCTTCGCATCCTACAATGATAAAATGATGCTAGGTTTATTAAATCATCTATTGTATTTATTTCTATTAAATTTATTTTATTTGTTTCATACCAATTTGAAAATGATTTTTTGTGATCGCATACATCATTTAAACATATATATCGCGCTCTTTTATTTATATTGTAATAATCTATATCATTATCCCTCTTTGGCTCTTCTTCATCATCAAATATATTACTGTATCGCTTGTTTATTATTAATCTAATATTATTACTATTATTACTATTATTACTATTATTACTATTACTATTATTACAATTATTACTAATACTATTCTCATTATCTGGTTTATCTATCTTACCTTCATCATCTGATTTATCTTCATCATCTGATTTATTTTCATCATCTGATTTATCTTTATCATCTGATTTATCTTTATCATCTGATTTATTTTCATCATCTGATTTATCTTCATCATCTGATTTATCTTCATCATCTGATTTATCTTCATCATCTGATTTATTATTATTATTATTATTATTATTATTATGATTATTATAACATAATTGTAAATTATTAGGAGAATTTGAGAATATATTTAATTTTTTTGATGGTGATATATTTTTAAGAGAAATTTTTAAAATAAGTTTATTATTTTTATGATTATTATTAATATTATTATTCATAGTTTTATTTACTTAAATATGTAGTATATAAATAATTTTTATATTAAAATAAATTAATTTAATAATAAGTTAATTTATTAATGTATAAATATTATTATTAAATGGAATACATAAAAAAATTTAATAAAATACTATCATTTTCTTCTGAAAATAATATTTTTTATAAAAATTACAAATATAAGAATTTTGACAATACAATATTAACATATTATTATAGTAAAATATGGAATAAACTAGAATTATTTATACCAAATATAATTCATCCAAATATAATAACATTATGTGGATTAATATCATTAAGCATGAGTTATATATATAGTAATTATCAATATGGTAATTATCAATATGGTAATTATCAATATGGTAATTATTACATGGCCATAGGAACAATATTATATTTTACATTTGATGGAATTGATGGTATTCATGCACGTAGAACAAAACAAACATCTATTATAGGTGAATATTTAGATCATATAATAGATTTAATAAATCTTGGTATGATAGGTGATGCAATATTAAACCAATTTAATATAAATAGTATAGTGATAAAGAATTTATTAATATCATCATTATCATTAAATTTTATGTTATCACATATTGAAGCAGTAGAAACAAAATGCATAATATTTGAAAATTTATCAGATGCTTCATTACTAACAACCATAATCATAATATTATTTTTATTTAATATCAAATTTCCAGAATATATATTAAATGAAAATACAATAATAATGGTAGTAATATTTTTAATAATATATTGTAATTACAAAATTATAAAATTACCAATGAATTATAATGTAGAATATATTAAGTATATTAGTATAATACATTATGCACTTAAATTTATAACATTATACATATATCCTACATATAATTTCTGGCAAATAACAACAATAGATACATTATTATTAATGTATATAATAAATTTAAAAATATTTAATATTAGAGTGAATAGTTTATTATCATTGATACCATTATTATACATATATAATAATAATCTAACAACGATATTAATAATAATAGTAAATATATTAATAATTTTACAATTATCGCAAGAATTAGATATTAATTTATTTTTAAATAAAAAGAGAGTATATTGTTGTGGTGTTTTTGATTTATGTCATGTTGGTCATATGATATTATTTGAGAATATTGTAAAATCTTTTAATGAGCCGATTGAATTAATTGTTGGTATACATAATGATGAAGAATGTCGTGGTTATAAACGTGAACCTATTTTAAATGAAAATATTAGATATGAGACAGTAAAGCATTGTAAATATGTAGATAAAATAATAAAAGATGCTTCATTAATTGTATCAAATGAGTTAATAAATGAATACAAAATAAGTTGTGTAATAATAGGTGAAGAATACAGAGGAAATAATGATTATAAATGGTATGGAAATGCAATGGATTTAGGTATACATAAATATATACCACGTTGTGATTTAATATCAACGAGTGATATAATAAATAGAATTAAAAAAAATTATTGAATTTGTTTATAAAACTGATTTTTTGATATAATTTTAATTTTTAATTCTTTCGCTTTATTAATTTTGTTAGAATTTTCATCAGGATCAGCAGCAATCAATATATCAGTATTTTTAGAGATAGTAGTTGTAATCTTAGCGCCAATACGTTCTAAAATATTTTCAGCATCTTTATCTCTAAATCCGGTAAAAACAATAGTTTTATTTTTATAAATTTCATATTTTATATATATATTATTATCATTATCATTAATTACATTATTATTAGTTACATTATTATTAGTTACATGATCCATATTTTTTTGATTAGTATTATTTAAATTTTGAATAATATTAGGTTTAATTTTAATTAATTTATTTAAATAAGTTATAAACTCTTGTAAATTATCAATAATTTTTGATGTTGATTTAGATTCAAAACCGGGAATACTATTAATTAATGAAGTTAATTCTTCTTTAGTTTTAGATTTAAATAATTCTAAAATATTTGGATATTTATCAGTAATTAATTTAATTTTTCGTGTTCCCATACCTCTACCGAATATTTGAGATGCTGCCATAACTTGATATAAATTTTTATTATTTAATGATTCATTGATACTATCATAAATTTTATCGATAGATTTTTTACCTAATCCGTCTATATCATATAATTTTTTTTTATCAGCTTTTAGAATTTTCCATAAATCATCGTATCCATTATCAACAAATTTTTGTATTGTATTTTCACCCATAAATTGAACATTAAATGTTGAAAAGAAATATGCCATTTTTTTAACTATTAATTTATTCATATTTTCTTCATCTAATTCAATCGCTATAATATCTACATTTGTATCATTCCATTCATATTTAATTGAAGGCATTTTTGGTTTACCAGTATCTGATTTTTTAAGAATTTCTTGTATATATGGTATTACATCACCAGATTTAATTATTTTAACAATTGCTCCTGGTCCAATTACATTATCCATTATATATTTTGCATTAAATGCAGTAGCATAAGTTATTTCAGAACCTAATAATTCGATAGTATTAATTTTAATTTTTGGTTTAATATATTTATCTTTTGATATTTCCCATATTACATCTACAACAGTAGCTTCTGCGATTTGGTCTGTTAAAATTTGTTTAAATGCAAATCCGTATGCTGGATTAGAACCTTCTTCTTGTAAATATATCTTTGAATTATCAATTACTACTATACCATCAATGTCATATTTATAATCTTTTCTACCATTTATTAACATTTTTGATAAATCATCTGTAGTTATTTTTGTTTTAATTTCATATTCTACTGATCTCGGAACAAATTCTTTTTTCTCAATATATTTTAATTGATCTGCTATTTTAAATTCTGGATATATTACCCAATATGCTACAAAATCTATCAATTTTAACATTTTTGGATCAGGATTTTTTGTATTAATTATACCTGCTACTGCATTTCGTGAATTCGCCATTATATCTTTTATTTTTTTAAAATTATTTTTACTAATAATTAGTTCACCACGAATAGCATCACCTTCAATCATCTTTTCTATATTTATACCAATATAATTTATACAATGTGATATGTCTTGTCCTTCTATACCATTACCTCTTGTATACATTGTTATTTTGTTGTTCTTTTTATATAGTAATGCTGATATTCCATCTAATTTATATGATAATACATATGGGCCTGGATATTCATTTATCCATTTAATAAATATATTCATTAATGGTTTAATTTTATCTAAACTTCCCATATAATAAGGCAATTTAACTTTATTTTTTTTAAATTCAGCACCCACACTAATTATTTTTTTATTAAAATGTTGTTCATAATATTCTTTAATATAGTCAAATAATTGATCAGAAATAATTTGTCTATTTTCTTTATGATATTTTTTATTTAAATAATTAATTATTGTTTTAATAGAATTTTCATCCAATGAAAGTAATATTTTTTCAGGATCTTCTTGTATTAATGTAAGTATTTGCTGTATTTTCATTTTTATTATATTATATATTTTAATAATGAATAAATTATATATATTATTCAATTTTTATAAAAATTTTTATAATTAGTAATTACTAAGTATATCTAATTTATAATTACTAATCTGTAGTTGTATATTTTGAGCATAATTAATATTATTATTATTAATTATAATATCTATAATTTTTTTATTTAAATCTGAATTACTATTTAAATAACCATTATTTTTATCAATGTTTCTTAAATATTGATTAAATCCATATATTTTATATATATCTTTTAGTATTTTACTTAACATTATTAACGTAGATTCTAATATAATCCAACTATTATTACATTCAATAAATTTTTTATTTAAGTTATCTATTTCTACTTTTCTTTGATTTTCATCTATTTCTAATAAAAATTCTTTTAACATTATATTATTTTCAAGTTCACTTTTAATAAAATTTTTTATTAGTTTTTCTCTAATTATTTTTAAATGTTCTTCTATATTAGATGTATTACAATTTGATATACAATATTGTATGTATCTTATTATATAATTAATTAGATGAGTTTCCATTTTATTATCTAACTGTATTATTTGATCATAAATCTTTTTATATTCATATTCAATACTATTTATGTATTTATTATCAATTGTAACTTGAATACTTGTTCTTAATATATACGTAAATAGTATTATATTATTATTTTTTACATCATTTATTAAATTATTAAATATTTTTAATAATACTAAATAATATATATTGTCCATTTTTTTATTATATTCATTCTCTAATGAATTATGTATGAAACTTATATGAAACTTCCAAAAACTTTTCACTAATTTCCAATGATTCTTATTTATGTATATTGGTATCATTATATTCACATCTCCATGTAATGCATCTTTTATGTCTATGTTATTTAAATTTAATATATTAGAATTTTGTATTTCATATTCTATTTCATTATCATTCTTATATGATAATATTAATTGATAATAATCATTCATTGATATCCAATTATTAGATATAGAATTAATTATCATATTCGGAAATGTATATATGATTGTTGAATTTTCATCTATTAATCCTTTATAACCAAAACGTGATACATTATATTTTATCAATATACCATATGGATTATATTCATTATATTCATCTATCCAATTAGTCATACTTATATTTGACGTAGTATAGTTTAATGAATCATCTTCAATATATTCATATTCTATGTTTTTTTTAATATCTATTTTACTTATATTTATTTTATTAATATTTAGTTTATTTGCATTTATTTTACTATTATTATAATAATAACTATTTAATAATTTAGGATATACTATTGAATAAAAATCTAATATATATTTAACATTAGTATCATATAATTCTTTTTCTATATGTGAATTAGGTATAATAACATTTAATTCTTGATAATTTTTAATATTTTTAATAATATTATTAACAAAAAAATTAATATGATTTTTAAATGATTGATTTATACATAAAATATCAATATCTTTTAATTTATCTAAATCGCAATTATTTTTATTGATACAATTAATTTCATATTCTTCAAATAAGTTCATATAGTAAATTAATTTATTATCATCATTAATTAACTTAATATTATCATCTGAAGGACATAAAAATTCCTGTAATTCCTTATTAATGATATCATTAATTATAACTGATCTTTCATCAATATAAAATTCAATAAATAGTACATGATTATATGTATTATTATTTATTAATTTACTAATATTTAATATTACTATTTTAGAATTATGATTACTTTTATTTATATCATGTATTTCATTATGTATTTCATTATGTATTTTATTATGTATTTCATTATGTATTTTATTAACGATTGAATAATCAGTAAATGAATTTATAAATACGATTTCATTATTAGAATTATCATTTAAAATATTATTATGTTTATAGTAATTTAATACTTGATTTACAATTTGTTTAATATTATTTTCATTAATAGTTAAATCATTTTCATCATAATTTTCATTTTCATCATAATATTTTTTAAAAAGGATATTATTAATTGACATTATAATATTTTCTAAATTATTATAATGCAATTCATATTCAGTTACATATATTTTATTATTAATTTTAACAATTATAACTTTAGTATAATTATTTTTAAAACAATGGATAGTTTTATAACAAATAAATCGTTTTAATGTATTTGTTAAATACAAATTATAATTGTTTACATTATTATCTATTATTAATACTAAGTTCATATTTGAAAAACTATGTATTTATTTATTATCTATTTATTATATATATCAAATTTTTTATAAATGGATACAAATAATATTATTAAAAAAGTAAATAAATTAATTTTAAAAATTAATGAATTTAATGATAGTAAAAAATTTCTTGTTTTAGGATTATCTGAATGCCCATTTAGCCTTAAAACTAAAGAATATCTAAAGTCACATAATTTAAATTATAAATTTTATAATATTGATAATTATCGTGAAATATTTTTTCAATTATTAAATAAATTATCTGATATTAAACCGGAATTTAATATAAATTTAAATCATAAAACATTTCCCGTTATTTTTTATAATAATAAATTTATAGGTGGATTTTCTGATCTAGTTGAGTCTCATTTTTAATCATGTTTGAATCTTAAATATGAATTATCTTCATACTCCCTCATTAACTCTTTATAACTATTTAATTTCTCTAAAAATATAATTTTATCATTATTAAATTTCTCATCATACCATGATTTTATTTTTTCATTATGTTCAACTATATGATCCTTTATTTTTAATATATCATTCTCAAATTTTAATATGTCTATTTCTACTAACATATCAAATTTATTTATTATATTATTCAATATCTCTGTTGTTTCTTCTTTTTTATTCATTATATTTATTATTTCTATTATTTTTATTGTTTTTATTGTTTACCATTTTATTATTTTTTTTCAATTTTTTATTTTCAATTGCATGATTTTGATATTCTTCATTAACTTCATTTACTGCATTAATGTGTTGATCTATTATTTTATTATAATTATCAGCGGCTATACATTTAATATTATAATTTATAATGAATATCTGTTTCATACAACTTAAAATACATAATTTTATTTTTAAAATTCAATTTTTTAATTTTATTTTAAATAAATAAATAAATATTTAATTATGCTTTCTTAGTAGTTTTTTTGGATTTTACTTCTTTTTTATTTCCCCTTTCTTCTTCCTTTTCTTCTTTAACTACTTCTTTAACTTCTTCTTTCACTTCTTCTTTCACACTTTTTTTATTTTTCTTTGGCTTCACTTCTTGTTCAAGTTCTTTTTCTACTTTTTTTTCTACTTCTTGTTCTTCATTTACTTCTTCTTTAACATTCTTCTTATTTTTCTTTGATTTAACTTCTTTAATCTCATTAACTTCTTTAATCTCATTAACTTCTTTAATCTCATTAACTTCTTCTATTTCTTTAATTGGTTCATCAATTATTTTTTCTGAAACATTCTTTTTATTTTTTTTAATTTTTGTTTCTTGTTTAATTGGTTCTTCTTGATCAAGTTCTTCTTTAACTTCTTTTTTTGTTTCCTCTTTATTTTTTTTAGTTTTATTTTTGGGTTCATTATCTAAATTATTTGTATCATTATCATTCTTTTGATTTTTCTTTCTTCCTTTTTTCAATGCTTTATTATCATTTAATTCATCATCATCATCATTTACATCATCAATTAATTTAAAATCGTTATCCCCATTACCAAATAATTTTTGATGTTGTTGTTGGATTATTCTAATAATATCAATACAATTAGCGCGATTATTATTATTTAGATCCATAATTAATTTAGAAACATCACAATAACATGTATTACATTTTAATGATAATTTATCAAGATCTTCTTGTTTTACATTTGATTGTGTAATACATTTAATTAATTCTGTTTTAAGATTACTTTGAGTAATATATTTTGTGAATTCTACTTGTGATAAATTTATGATATCTTCGATTGTAGTATCTTTAGTTGTAGCCATTTTTTTTATAATTAGTAATATTAATAATATTTTAAATATTATTAATATTATTCAATTTTTATATATTATTAATATATTGTATTTGGATTAATTACTCTTGACCAATCTATATTATATGCATTTGTTAAATATTTATTAACATTATATTGATCTGGAATTATCATATTTGATTGACCTTTTATGGTATTAACAGGTATACAATATTGTTGTGCTTGATCATTATTATTAATATTAGTATTATAATCAGTAAAATAATCAACAAGATTTGATTTAACATAATTACCATTAAAATCCATATAATAATTTTTTAAATATTTAGGATTATTCATAATTGCTACATCATCACAATTGAATGGTATTTTAGTATTAATATCTTTTTTCATATTATTAATAATATTTGTATATTCTAATGTTGAATCTTGTATTAAAACATCCTTACCTGGGAAATCATTATATTTTTTAATATCATCAAGTTGAGTTGTATCAGATGTATTATTATCTAATTTATTTGTAATCTGAACTGTTAAATTTTGAGGATTATTTATATTTGTAATATCATATATTTGATTTGGTCTTTTCAAATCAGCAAGTTGTTTATCAGTAAATAATATTTTTTTATCATCATACAATTGATTAATATATTTATTATATTCTTTATTTCTATCAATTACAAATAAATTATCTATATTTTGATCTTGTAGTTTAAAAGTTTTATTATTATCAAATTTTTCATAATCTTTTATTGAATTAAATATTATTATTATTATCACTAATAGCAATATTAAATTAATAATTGTTCTAAACATTTTTATATAATATTACCATTTATAAAAAAAATATTTATTATTAAATATCCTTAAATATAACTTAAAATTATATTTCATTTATCTTATTATATAAATAATGAAATATATATTTATTAATAAAAATACTTTGATTCCTATTGTAAATAATTATTCATTTAATCAAGCTTTTTTTCATTTAATTCAAACTATCACTAACACTGATGAACAATTTAAAAAAAATGTCTATATTATTCAAACAAATGATCATGATAGTATTATAAATATCTTTTATTCTAAAACAAAATTTATTTATCAATTTACTAATAATACTGAATATACGCTATTTGATTATACTCTCATAAATTTATCAATTTCATTTAATCAAAATTTATTTATTAATAATTATTTTGATTATTTAAATAATTATTCACATTCAATTCAAATTAATCAAAATATTATTAATCAAAATATTATTAATCAAAATATTAATAATCAAAATAATAATATTAGTATTAATATTACTGAAAAACAAAATAATAATATTATAGTGCAATCTACAAATAACATAAATCAAGTAAATGAAATAAATGATATAAATAAAGAAAAAGATATAAATAAAGAAAATGATATAAATAAAGAAAAAGATATTAATAAAGAAAAAAATGAGCAATTATTAAAGACATGTGAAGAAGTGATGGAATTATATACACTTGAAAAGAACAATATAAGAAAGATAGAATTAGATTTAAAATCATTAAATAAGAAGATAAAAGATTTAGAAAAGCAAAAGAATGATAAATTATTAAATAATTTACTAAAGATGAAAACAGATTACATAACATGGAAGAAATTAAAATTTTTAATAAACGATGATAATGATTTATTAAAAGAAGAAACAGAGTTAATAGAAAATGATATAGATAAAATACCGATATTATTTATTTCAAAATATAATTATATTGAAAATTTACAAAAAGATGAAGAAAATAAGAAAATACTAAAAATAGTAAATGGAATAAATATAGAAAATTTATATTTACAAAATGAATTAACAGAATATAAGGATGTATTTAAATTATCAGAACAATATAATAAAATATGTAAAAAATTACATTATAAATTTGATCACGAATGGGATTACTTAACAAATGAAGTTGCAGATAATATATCATCAAATACATTATTTAAATAATTTTATAAAATAATTTGACAGGTTTGAATATTAAAATTTAAAAATGAAAATGCTTCTTCATACATTTTATTTAATACATAAGAAGAAACATCAAAAGATTTAAATATTAATGTTTTATCAATTAGAAACATATATTCATTTTCTAATAAATTACCTTGATTATTATTCAATTTAGTAATTGAATAATCTTTATTTTCAACAGAATAATTAACAAGAATATTTTTATTATTTAAAATCCAATTTAGATTATCAATATTTAATAATTCCATAGATTCTATTAATTTAGAGATATCATTAATAATCATATCAAAAACAAAATGATTTTTATCGCATGTTCTATTTTTATTTTTATGAATAGCACATGATTCTTTAAAATTACAAAATTTATAACTTGATGTTTTAAATGGTTTAATATTTGATGGATCAAAACTATTATCTTTTCTATAAGGAACTGCAAAATATTTTTTAATTTTAATACTTGCATCTCTTATCCATGTTAAATATCCTATAATTTTATCATATTCTACTTGGTTAATTATTTGAATTATTGTAGTTACTGTTTTTTCTTGATTTTCATCATCCTTATATTGTTTAATATTTTTATTTCTTATTGATGTTCTTAAAGTATTTGATACTAATGATAAATATTGCAATATATTTAGCAACTCTTCACTTGTATTTATATCCATTTTTTGTTCAAAACAGTTTTCAACTTTAATATTAATTTTATTTTCAATTATACTTTCTTTATTTTCAATAACAGTGTTATTATTTTTAAAAGTAATTATTGAATTGTCATTAAATAATGTAGTATTTTTAAGATCATCTTCTGTATACCAAGCTAAATCCATATAATAAATAAATTATATTTATATTTATTTATATTTATTTATATAGTTTTATTAGTGTAAAAAAATGAAATAATAAAAATATTTATACTTTATAATATTAAATACTTATATATAATGAATAAAATGGATAATAAAAATATCTTTAAAAAAAATAAATCTATTATTAATGATGATGAAATTAATAATGCTCTCATATCTATCGGCAAAACTACTAAAAATAAAGATAGTGTTAACTTAATTAATAATTTTATTTCTGTTGATGAAGGTAAAAGTAATACTAAAAATAATAGTAAAAATAATAGTAAAAATAATAGTAAAAATAATAGTAAAAATAATAGTAAAAAAAGTAGCAATGAATCAATTTCAACTACTAATACTAAATATGACAGACCAAATAAAACATTTACAGATAAATTATCAAAAGATGATATTGAAAAAAAATTAGAAGATTATAAAAAAGTTGATGATTTATCAAAAGTTCCATTAGATACACATTTAAGATATTTTGTTAAAAAAGGTGACGAACAAGTATTTAGAATGGGTGGTAATTTAAAGATAAATACAAAATTGCCAGACTATGTAGTATTAAAGAATGCGGTAGGTGCTGAATGGACTGTTCAAACGAAAGATACGATATTTTTTAAGAAAATGACTATATCTGAAATTAAAGAGGAATATGAAAAAATAATAGATGAATTGAATGTAAAAATAAAAAAATTAAAGAATCGTATAAAAGAATTAGAAAAGTAAAAATAATAAGAAAAATAATAATTTAAATTTATAGAAATTATATTTTAATATAATGACATCAAATATTTTGTATAACGAGCAAAATGATAGTTTATATATATTAGTATATCAAATTGGAGAGGGATCATTTTCAACTGTATGGTTTTCATTTGAAATTTTAAATTTTATGAGAGATGTTATTCGAAAAAAAATATTAACTACAAATATATTAATTAATCCAAGAGCATTAAAAGTTCATAATCATGATGCCTATAAACAAGGTATTTTAGAGACAAAAATCAATGAAATATTAGTATATAATAAAAATAAATCAAACTTAATTAATTATCCATTATCGTATTTTATAGTTGAAGAACAAGTAATTGTTGTTTATGAAATAGCGTTAGGATCATTATATGATATATTAAAAAAATTCAATAAAGATTTAGATGTAAATTTTGTATATAAAATTATTCCAGATATGATTAATTCAATTAAATTTATTCATAATTGTGGTTATATACATTTAGATATTAAACCGGAAAATTTTTTATTAATGGGTATTAGTGAATATCAACAAAATTTATTAAATTACATTAAAAAAAATAAATTGCTAGACAATTACAAAAAATTATCAAGTAAAAAAAAAATTAATGAACTCTTTATGGATATTAAAAAATTAACATTAGTGTTTCTAAATAATTTATCAAAATATTTCAAAATTAATGATAATATTTTAGAAATTGATTCTGTTGATAATTCTTCTAATACTGAACAATCTTCTGATTCTAATTCAGATTGTAATTCAGATTCTAATAGTAATATTAATACTAATACTTCTGAAAGCACTAATTGTTCTTCTTATGATTCTGATTTTAATGAATATAATTGTAAATTAGATAATTTTCATGTTAAACAAATTATTAATTATCTAAATAATAGTAATAATAGTAATAATAGTAATAATAGTAATAATAGTAATAATAGTAATAATAGTGATAAAGAAGAAAATAAAATAAAAAAAGAACAACAAAACTTGAGAGAATTTATGATAAATCCAATAATTAAATTAACAGATTTTGGTTTGATAGAGAAAAATAATTCAGAGAATCATACAGCACAGACTCGATATTATCGATCTCCAGAAACTATATTAGGATTAGAATATGATTATAGAACAGATATATGGTCATTAGGATGTTCAATATATGAATTAATAACAGGAAAGATATTAGTAGATATTGATAATGATATTAACATAGATGAATATGATAAAGATTTAATAAATATAAAAATTATAATAGAGAGAATATGTGATAAAAAAGAAATAAATGATATTCAAAATATGATAAAAAAGTCGAGTAGATGTAATTACATATTAAATAATAATATATTTTTATCAATAAAATATTATAAACAAATTAAAAGAAATTATTTCATTGAAGAATTAAAAAAAATACCAAAATTAAATAATCAAATTGATAATTATTTAGTATATTTAAAAAAAATGTTATCAATTGATCCTAATTTGAGATCATTTTAATAATAAAATTTATTTATCATTATATATAAATTTTATTTTATTTTATTTAATTTAATAATATTATAAAATCGAATATTTATATTCATATATGTAACA
>Ga0214923_10005289_pt1 | contig 15093 bp, 11 predicted proteins | sample LL1510_MetaG_FD_177993 | JGI IMG/M metagenome (GOLD analysis project Ga0214923, IMG submission 177993) | Freshwater microbial communities from Lake Lanier, Atlanta, Georgia, United States - LL-1510 | ecosystem: Environmental > Aquatic > Freshwater > Lake | place: USA: Georgia | collected...
AGCGCATCAAGACGCACTTTGAAAAAACGGTTCAAGAGCCTTTATCTGAGGGCAAGGAATTATTGCTTGAAATAAAGATTGTGTTCAGCGAAACCTATGGATTGAGTTTGCACATTCTGGACATTGACGCCACCTTTTCTCTCGGGGCATTACATCAACTCAGGCTCAACACCCTCAAACAACTGCATCAGGAAGGTCTTCTAAACAAAAACCAAAAATTATCGCTTTCATTACCGAAACGGATCGCCTTAATTTCTGCGGAATCCAGCAAGGGTTTATCGGATTTCAATGAAGTGTTACTTGCTCACAAAGACCGCTTCGGGATAGCCACCTTATTATTTAATTCAACGCTTCAAGGTGATGCTGCGATCGACTCCATTATCGGGGCCTTGGAAAAAATCCATCGGGTACGCAGGCATTTCGATGCGGTGGCGATTGTGCGTGGAGGTGGAGCCGAAGTGGGTATGTCATGTTATGACGATTTTCGTTTATGTAAAAAAATTGCAGAATTTCCCCTTCCAGTGCTTTGTGGTATTGGGCATTCGACAAACCTTACCGTGGCGGAAATGATAGCATATTCGCACGCCATAACCCCATCTGTTTTGGCAACAAATTTACTTGCTGAATTCGAGAACGCTGAAAACTCAATCATCGAAGCCGCTCAAACCATTCGTGAAACATGCCGACGATCCCATGAACAAAACCGCGCATGGCTGAACAAGACGAGTATTAAATTGTCACGTTTAAGTAAGGTTCTATTGGGAAACCACAAGGATGCCTTGGTGCGGGAGATTTCCTCAACCCGCCGCTCGTCGAAGTGGATATTGGATAAAAAACACCAACAAATTGCCCTTGTTCCTTATCATCTGCAACAAGTATTTGTCCACACCAAACAAACGGAGCGCCGTAGTGTTGATCATCTTTCACACACCCTTACGTTTCGTTCGCAGCAGATCATTCATCAACAACGTTTAGGGCTAGATTCCCTTGAAAAACAAACCCAACTCCTGGATCCTAAATCGGTGCTCGCAAGAGGTTTTTCGATAGCGAGAAAAAACAATATTACGCTTGTGAGCAATGAAGGTTTATGCTCCGGTGACCTTATTGCGTTGGAGTTTTTTCAGGGAAAGGTTGACACCGTGGTAAAATAACCGATATCCTTACCTTTGCGCACATGGATGAAACATGGGGAAAAATACATCGGATGCGGCTTAAGCGGGATATCGACACCCTTTATCGCGAAGGGAAAAAAGTGCATGTATTTCCGTTATTAAGTCATTTTCATTGTTTTTCCCATCCGAATCCTCAATTTTCAGTATTAATCAGCGTTCCAAAAAAACGCATTAAAAAAGCCCACGACAGAAACCTTGTAAAACGTATGATTAAGGAATGTTTGCGAAAAAATAAAGCTCCCCTATTGACAAAAACCAAAGCTCAGGGATGTTGCATTCACTTTAGCGTCGTGTATCTTTGGGAAGAAATTGCAGATTATCGTAAAATGGAACAACAAATTCAAACTTTAATAAATAAAATATGTGCCTGAAGAATCTTGTATTATGTGTGTTTTTGACGTTTTCCCTGGGTGTTGCTAAGGCACAATCCGGTGGTTTTGAAGTACTCAAAAACTTAGAGCTCATTGATCAAATTTATGAATATTTGGATTTGTATTTTGTGGATGAAATAGCGCATGGCAAGCTTTCCAAAACGGCCATAGATGCCATGCTCAAGGAACTGGATCCCTACACCGTATATTTCCATGAGGCCAACATTGAGGATTACAGGCTCATGACCACAGGGCAGTACGGTGGATTGGGCGCCACAATGGGCACGATAGAAGGCGCCACCTGCCTAACTGAATTGTACGAGGGAAGTCCGGCCCAAAAAAGCGGATTATTGGTCGGTGATAAAATAGTGCGCATTGATAACAAAAACTTCATCCATAAAAACGCAGATGAGGTGTCAAACGCAATGAAAGGGCCGAAGGGCACCAAAGTATTCATCGAGATTGAGCGATCAGGTAAACCCATGAACTTTACCATCACCCGCGATGAAATAAAAATCCCTGACATCCCATTTGCAGGTCTCATTGATGCACGAACGGGTTATATTTCTTTGAGTAGTTTTACCCAAACCTCATCAGAGGAGGTGAAGAAAACCCTACTAGAATTACAGGGAAAAGGTATGGAAAAACTGGTTTTTGATTTGCGGGGAAATGGCGGGGGCTTGCTAATGGAAGCGGTTAAAATCGTTGGTTTTTTTGTGCCAAAAGGTCAAGTTGTGGTGAGCACAAAAGGAAGATCGAAACAAGAAAATATGATGTACACTACCCAAGAAAACCCAGTTGCTGAAACGATGCCTTTGGTGGTTCTCATCGATGAAAATTCCGCATCAGCAAGCGAAATTGTAGCTGGTGCGCTTCAGGATTTGGACAGGGCGGTGGTTTTGGGCACAACAAGTTACGGAAAAGGTTTAGTGCAACGCGTCTTCGACCTTAAGTATGGTTCAAAAATTAAATTAACTATTGCCAAATATTACACACCGTCTGGCAGATGTGTGCAGCGCCTTGAGTATTACGACAACCAAAGCGGTAACTCGCCTAAGGAAATCCCAGATAGTTTATTGAAACAATTCAAAACAAAAAATGGCCGGACGGTCATCGACGGTAGAGGAATTGAACCGGATGTAGAAATCAAAGATTCAATAGTAGAGGCATTTACGCAGGCTTTGGTTTCTAACAACATGTTTTTCCATTATGCCACCAGGTTTCATGGGGCACATCCAAGTATAGATTCCGTGCCGAATTTCGAGCTTTCCAATGAAGATTATACAGATTTTCAATCTTTTGTGAATGCAAAAAACTTTCAATTTCAAACCAAGGAACTTGCCCTCATGGAAAAAATAAAAAAAGAATTAGAAAAGTCAAACGAATACAACGAGGTAGCAAAAAGTTATGAGGTTCTATATCATCAACTTCAAAAACCCGTTTCCTGGTACTTTGAAAGGGAAAAAACACAAATTAAATCTGAATTAGAGAGAGAGATTATTGGAAGGTATTACTTTCACAAAGGACAAAGCAAATATGATTTTCAACACAGCAACGTACTTAAAAAAGCGCAATTCATTCTCTCAAATCCTTCAGAATATAAATCAATATTACAAAAAAAATGATCCGGCGGAACACATGGCTTCATTTGCATCGCGGAGAAGTCTATATGGCTCTTGTGGTTTTCATGATGTTGGGGTTGGCCTGCAGTAAAATTTTATTATCCCTTTGCTTGCTGACTTATGCGTTTTTTTTTCTGTTGTTCGGCGATTATAAAGAATTTGTGAATCGTTTCAAAGAAAACCGTGTGTGGCTTGGGCTTCTCCTGTTCTTTCTTTTTTTACACGTGTTAAGTTGTTTATGGAGCACGGACTTGTCTGCCGCTTGGAATGGTATCAGAGTCCGTTTATCTGCAGTAGCCATCCCCCTGTTGATCACCACGACTTTGCCATGGAAAAAACAGCATTTAATAACACTTTTCAAGGGGTTTTTGATGCTCTTGACCCTCTTAATGACGCTAAACATAATCCGATTTATTTACTTAATTGATCAACAACAGATGCATGATATTCGCCAATTAAGTTGGTTCGGTTCGCACATTCGATTTGGGATTCTGGTTTCGTTAGCGATTGGAATTAGCTGGTATTTATTTTCAAAGCGCCATCTTCATCCGTTTTGGGCATTAAGTTTTATAGCATTGGCTACCGCCTACACTGTTTATAGCCAAACATTCAGTGCCATTTTAAGTTTAGGCGTTGTCGTTGTGTATATTTTAATGGATTTGTGTAAGAATTTTGCATGGAAATGGATGCTTATCCTTGGATGTGCTTCGGCGGGAATACTTATTGCTGTTGGAATAGTATATGATTTTCAAACCCCAGCACCTCCGTGTGGCTCTTTTCCCAATGTGGAATCCGCCGCGCGTGCATGGCAGAATAAATCAAAATTGAATTGGTTTGGAAAGGATGGGAAAGGTCAAATATTACAAAGAACCTGTGAACGCTATTTATGTTCCAAAGGAAAGGCATTGAAACCGGTCGAAATTGAACGTTTATCCTCTAGAGAAACAAAAGACATCGAACTTGGATTTACAGATATCCATAGCGCCAATGGAAATATTATTGGCAGATATAATGAACTTAAGTTTCAATTCCAACATCCTACAAATCCTAATGGTCATACTTTACTCCAGCGATTGATTTATTGGAAATCAGGATTTCAGATCATAAAGGACAATGTACTGTTTGGCGTAGGAATTGGGGATTTAGAATCCTCCCTGAAAGAGGTATACAAACAAACAATACTCAAAAAGGAATATCAAAAACGTCCTCATAATATGTTCCTTACAACATGGATGGCCTGTGGCATTCTCGGTGTGTTAAGTTTGGTACTTTGCCTCATTCACTTTGTTTATTTAGGGGTGTATGAAAAATCATATCTTTCTGTAATCTTTGCCCTTATTCTTGTTGTAACAATGATGTTGGAAGACAGCCTTGAAACGCAAGTAGGTTCTGCTTTTTTTGGACTTTTTGCAGCATTATTTTGTGGTAAAGAAGCCATGCAGCTCTGGTCAAATAAAAATTATTAACTTCGCAGGCATGTCCATTCTAGTCAACGAAGTTTCAAAGTTTTTCGGAAACCAGGTCGCTGTGAACAATATTTCATTTGAAATTGGCAAAGGAGAAATCGTTGGATTTCTTGGTCCGAACGGGGCGGGAAAATCCACCACAATGAAAATGATTACAGGTTATATCCCTGCGAGTTCCGGTAAAATTTTTGTCAACAACCTCCTGGTAGATGTAGACCAACTGGAACCGCGAAAGATCATTGGTTATTTACCAGAAAGTAATCCCTTGTACCTTGACATGTATGTGAAAGAATATCTAGACTTTGTTGGAGGAATTTATAAAATTAAGCACCGTAGACAAAGGGTGGATGAACTTATTTCAATGGTGGGGTTGGAACATGAATACAAGAAGAAAATTGGCGCATTATCTAAAGGGTACAAACAAAGAGTTGGCCTTGCGCAAGCTTTCATACACGACCCAGAAGTGCTTGTTCTCGATGAACCCACCTCTGGTTTAGATCCAAATCAGCTTGTGGAAATCAGATCGCTTATCAAATCACTCGGTCAAGAAAAGACAATTTTATTGTCGACACACATCATGCAAGAGGTGGAAGCAATATGCGACCGAATCATCATTATTAATCAAGGAAAAATAGTAGCGGATAACCCTCGAGAACTGCTTGATAAAGAAGCAGAATTTCAAACGGTTTATGTGGAATTTGAAGGAAAAATTTCGCAGAAGGAGCTTCAAAAAATTAGGGGTGTAAAAACAGTTAAGCCAGTGAGTCAGGGGTGGCTACTCGCTGGAGAATCTACTTTAGACCTTCGCAAAACCATTTCACAAGCAGCCCAGGATCACGGTTGGTTAATACTGACATTGAAAATTGAAAAAAAGAGTTTAGAAGAAGTCTTTAAAGTACTGACAAGTAAAAAACAATGAATTTCATTGAGGAGTTAAGGTGGCGTGGTATGGTTCACGATCTAATGCCAGGCACGGAAGAAACCTTAAGTAAAGGAGGTTGTTCAGGTTACATCGGTTTTGACCCCACAGCCGATTCCTTGCACATTGGCAGTCTGGTGCAAATCATGACCTTGGTGCATTTTCAAAGATGTGGACATAAGCCAATTGCCTTATTGGGTGGGGCTACAGGCATGGTAGGTGATCCTTCAGGAAAATCGCAAGAACGCAATCTTTTAGATTATGATACCCTGGTCAATAACTGCAAAGGGGTACAAGATCAACTGTCGCGTTTTTTAGACTTTACTGGATCAAATGCGGCGGAGCTGGTAAACAACTATGACTGGTTCAATGCTATGTCATTTCTTGACTTCATTCGAGATGTGGGTAAACACATTTCAATCAGTTATATGTTAGCCAAAGATTCCGTGAAATCCAGGTTGGAAAATGGCATGTCCTTTACGGAATTTACGTATCAATTGGTTCAGGGATATGACTTTTATTACCTCAACCTTCATAAAAATTGTATTTTGCAGATGGGGGGTTCTGACCAATGGGGGAACATTGTTACTGGAACAGAACTCATTCGAAGAAAGTCTGGTAAGGAAGCCTATGCCATTACCACCCCGCTTATAAAAAAGGCGGACGGAAGCAAGTTTGGAAAAACAGAGGATGGCAATATTTGGTTGTCAAAAGAACGCACGAGCCCATATAAATTTTACCAATACTGGCTCAACGCAAGTGATGAAGATGCTGCAACGTACATAAAAATTTTCACCTTGCTTTCCAGAGAAGAAATCATTTCCCTTGAAAAAGCGCATAAAGAAGCCCCTCATCTTCGCTTATTGCAACGCAGCTTGGCGAATGACGTCACCTTAAGGGTACATGGAGAAGAAGAGCTTGTGAAAGCACAAGCTGCAACGGAAATATTATTTGGCAAAGCCACATCGGAAGCCCTAAATTCATTGGATGAATCCACCTTTTTCCAAGTTTTTGATGGTGTACCTCAAGCCCACATTTCCAAATCACTCTTGACGATGGGAATTCCGATCGTTGATTTATTGGTAACAGCTTCTCAATTTTTAAGCTCGAACAGCGAAGCGCGAAGGGAATTGAAAGCCAACGCGATTTCCGTGAACAAAGAGCGTATTGATGAACAGTTTGTTTTGCATGCCAAACACTTATTGAATAATCGATACGTGTTGATCAGCAAGGGTAAAAAGTCCAATTTTATTGCCGTATTCAACTGATTAGAGGTTATATCCTTCAGCTTACTTTTTGCTTTTAACTAATGCGATAGGTTTGGTAGTAATACCGGGACATTTAAAGAATTAAAGAATCAGCATCGCGTCACCATAGGAATAAAACCTATATTTTTCGCGCATGGCCGTTTGGTATGCCTCCATCATAAATTCATGTCCGCAAAAAGCGGATATGAGCATTAATAAGGTTGATAGTGGCGTGTGAAAATTAGTAATCATGCTGTCCGCGATAGAAAAATCATAAGGAGGGAAAATGAATTTATTCGTCCAGCCGTTGTAAGGTTTGAGCAGACCATCGGTAGAAACGGAGGATTCAATGGCCCGCATGCAGGTGGTACCCACAGCACAAACTTTTTTCTTATTCAGTTTGGATTGATTCACAATCTTCACGGCTTTCTCGGAAATAATAACTTGTTCCGAGTCCATTTTATGTTTAGTTAGATCTTCCACTTCTACACTCCGAAAGGTGCCAAGACCAACATGTAGGGTGATTTCGGCAAAATTGACGCCTTTTATCTCCAAACGTTTAAGCAATTCCCTCGAAAAATGCAACCCGGCAGTTGGGGCGGCCACGGCCCCTTCTTCTTTGGCATAAATGGTTTGATACATTTGTTCGTCCATTGGTTCTACAGCACGTTTAATATATTTTGGCAAAGGGGTTTCGCCTAATTCAAAAATAATTTTCCTGAATTCTTCATAAGTGCCATCAAAAAGAAAGCGCAGGGTTCTTCCCCTAGAAGTTGTATTGTCAATGACTTCTGCCACAAGAGAATCATCTTCTCCAAAATACAACTTGTTTCCTATTCTAATTTTCCGTGCTGGATCCACGAGCACATCCCATAAAAAACTTTCTCTATTTAATTCGCGCAAAAGAAAAACCTCAATTTTTGCTCCTGTTTTTTCCTTATTCCCATACATTCTTGCAGGAAACACCCTGGTGTTATTCAGTAGCATTGTGTCTCCTTCGTCAAAATAGGACAAGACATCCTTGAACATCTTATGCTCTATCTTTCCTGTACTTCGATGAAGCACCATCAATCGGCATTCATCCCGATTCTCTGAAGGATACTCGGCGATTAATTCAGAAGGGAGTTCAAAATTGAACTCCGATAATTTCATTTTACTCATGTATTGTTTATTGAGGTGCGAAGATACAATACTAAAACCCCATTTGTCAAGCCTTGCCTTCAAATTATCTTAACACGCGATGATAATCATGATTTATTTCATTCCTATCCAAGGATATTGCTCATTACATGGAATGGAATAGCAAAAAGATTTTATACAAAGGGGGCAAGAACCCAAAACCTAGGTCCGGTGGATTTCATTGCAAGAGACCATAGTGGCTTTGGAGATGGAATGGGGGCTGATTAATAAACCCTTAGACCGTATTTTTTGGTATTCCAATAATTTTTTCTTTGACACACTTCAAGAACAAGGGGCCAGAAATACCCTGCATTTTATTCACTATAACAAACGAATGTAGCCTAAAAGAGAAGTGATTCTTTGCGCCATCACGGCAAGCGTAACACTTGACCCTGTTTGATAATGTCCGATTTTAGACCATTTACTTTTTTCAGTTTTGTAACCGAAGTGTTGTTTTTTCTGGCAATAAGTGAAAGTGTTTCTCCTTTTTTGACCACATAACGGTTATTCTTAGGTTTTTCTTTTGGGGGCAAAATCGACTTAGGTTCCTGTACTGGGATGACGTAGCTTTTGAGGGGTTGTGTAAAGGCATGCAATGGCTGCCCCTTTGTGATCATTTCCAAAGTATTTATCAAAGAACGGTAGAGCATTGTTCCCTTTACCTTATATCCTTCCTTGGTTAAATGGATGTTGTCTTTTTTGGCATAGCCCAAGGTTCCCCAATCGCGTATCGTGTTAAGCCCCCCTGACAAATCATACCAATTCCAAAACAAACATTTATTTTTTCGGGCAAGGCTGTCCATGAGGTTGCGGAAGGTTATTCCAGCAGTAATTGGGTGATTTTTATAATATAAATCTTGGGTGCTCGTAAGGACAAGCAAAACATCGGGACACAATTTTCGCCACCACGCAATGGCTTTTTCCACTTCCAAGGGAAGGGAAGATTCTACTTTGTTATGATAAAGTATATCGTTCGTGCCAAAATCTAATAATACAATATCTGGGTTAATTAAGGGCAATTGGTCAGGTAATTTGTCTAAAATAAGAATCGACCTAAAAGCAGAAGCTCCAACTCCTGTTGAATGGTAAACCACACCTCCCTGCTTATTGTTGATAAGGTTAATCCCATAGAATCTAAAGCGCTCCGCTTTGGTTTTTGGTAATACTTTTATTTCTATTTTGGAAATTGAATCTTGGACATCAAACCTTACGCCTTCGGTACTGGTGCTTTCTTTATTTTGAATAAGCTTTCCATTCAACCATAGGGTAAAATCATAAGAGATACTATCGTTTTCAAAAAGCACCGTCAGCGCATATTTATCCCGTTGTAATGGCTTTTTCATAGTGAAAGTTAAGGTTGAAATACTATCGGAAGTTTCCACCACCATGCCACACACGCCGAGTGGAAGCCCGGGTTTTCTTCCCTGATAACTTTTGTTATATTTCCACTTTCCTGTAAATGTGGAAGCATAATTCACTGATGAATACGTGTCCGCAGCACCATAATTAAAGAGAAGTCCACGCCCCCCGTTTCCAAAACGATTTTGAAGAAATTCTCGCGTAACGGTTGTAGGGTTCTCCGCCTGAATATGACTCCCACCATAATGAAGGAAAACAAGTTTATCCGAATCCACGTTATCAAAAAGCCTTTTGAATTTTAGTAACCCTTGTTCATCGTATGCTTGAATTAAAGCATAGGTCGTATCCAGTTGCAATCCTTTTGGGAATTCTTGAGCATTCGAAATTATAGGAAAAAACAATATAATAAAAAGCCTTTTCACCTTCCTATTTAATTGAATCGGTACCAAGCCGTGTAGTATTTTTAAGGGCTTTTGTCCCCTTTTCCGCCGTGCCACCTTGAAACGCCAATCTTCGCATCATACCTATAGTACCATTACTCATGGCGGCATACATACCCACTGCAAATACAAGGTCATTGATGTGCTGCTCGCGTATTATTTTTGCCAAATTCTGTTTAGAATACCTTAAATCGACCACCCACACCTCTTCGTAATGGCTTATTAAATACACCGCAAAGGCATTACCCATGGAGTTTTTTACTACCACTGCTTTTTTACCGTTCTTTACGGAAGTTTGAATTCGCATTAACGGATGGTCTCCTCCTAAAAAGGTAGAATAAGTATTGCCCCCTGAACTTGTTTCATAAAAAACCTTGGCGCTCGTTCCTTTCGTGGTGCTTTGTGACCCAAGGTTGGTGGCCACCGTTTCCACTTGAGGTTCCCAATATTCCATGGTGTCAGGATGTGCCTTTACTGTCGGGTCCTTTGTATATTGATACATGGTCCCGACAAAATTATACTTTACTTTTTTCGTCATTTTTGTTAACGGAACGGGTTGGATTCCCGCCGATTTACAAAACGCAACATAGGCATAATAGGCACCTATGGGTTTCCAATGGTGGTCTGTACCGAAATACAATTTAGTCCGAGAATGATTATTCAGTTCTTCGAAAACATCAGAGAAAATAGCTCCATTTGTTAAATTATTTTTAATGGCTAAAAGTGAATTTCTGTTTTTTGTGTTGTAATGTCTATACTTCTCCACGGGTATAAAAGCCGAAGATAAGGGGGCCACGGCAGAAAACACTCTTATTTCGGGAAAGCGCTGGGCATATTCGCTTACCATCGATGCAAAAGCTTTTCCCATTTTCGGGCTTCCTGCACCCATAGGGTAAACGCAACCATCAATAATAACCATGGCTCCGGAAAAATTCTCCTCAAATTCATCTAAAAAGGTTAAGGTATCCCTAATCTCCGCTTTCGCTTGTTCCTTGGGTGATTTCCCCTTTCTTTTAAACACCACCACCCTCTCTTCATTTTTTGATTCAAATCCTTTGGCGGCATGAAAAAGAGGGGTCCAAGAAATTAATGCCCTACGGAAAGGAAAATGATCGTCGAAATATTTGTCTATCTTATTTGTCCAATGCCCTGCCAAATAGCTTTCCCAAGAAAAAACTGGAAATTGGGCAAGCTTTCGTTTTTCATCTTCCGAATAATCCACTTTGGGCAACAAGAGTGTGAGCAGCGGAAATCCAAATAAGACCGTAAAAAAAAGCAGCACATTAATTTTCTTATTCATCTAAAAACGGGTGTACAAAAATGGATTAAAGGTAGCATTGACCAGCAACATTGTTGATATGAAAATCAAGCATGCATTGACAAAAGGTTGCAGATAAAGATAAGACTTTTCTGCTTTTACCCTGAACTGATGCTCCTTGTGAAAAATTTCATCCCATGGAATGCAAAATAAAACGACCAGAGCAAACCAAAATATATGTGCGCTTATATCGCTCTTTAGTCCTGAGGTCGAGTTGTTTGTTGAGTAAAATAAATTGCCAACGAAATAACGTAATTGTTTGAAATCGGTAAAATAGAACAGCGCACGGCTGAAGACAATGAGCAACAACGTATAGCTGTGTTTGAAAATGCGAGGGGTTTTATCTAGGATAAATTTCATGTGCTTTTCAAGGATCATTAAAATTCCGAAATAAGCTCCCCAAAGGGCAAAGTTCCAATTTGCACCATGCCAAAATCCGGTGAGGAACCAGACAACAAAAATATTCCTATCATGATATTTCCTATTCCCTCCCATAGGAATGTATACATAATCTCGGAAAAATTTACCTAGTGAAATGTGCCACCTTCGGTAGAAATCGGCTACAGAAACTGCCGCGTAGGGATGACGAAAATTTTCATGAAAATCAAAGCCAAATAATTTAGCCAAACCTATTGCCATATCTGAATAACCGGAAAAATCAAAATACAATTGCACTGAAAACATCAAAATTCCAAACCAAGACTCAACAGAGGACAACTCGAATAATTGCGTATTCAAATACTTATCCACCAATACGCCCGCTACATTAGCTATGGCTACCTTTTTGAAAAGACCGATACTAAACCTTGTGACACCGCTGCTGAGCTGCGACCAATCTACCTTTCTTCGCGCTATTTGTGCTTCTATTTGGCTATACCGTACAATTGGACCTGCCACCAAATGTTGGAAAAGACTTATAAACATTAGAAAATTAAGTGGGTTTCTTTGCGCCTTTATCTCCCTTCTGTAGATATCTACGATGTAAGATATTACCATAAACGTATAGAAAGAAATACCAATTGGCAGCGTATTAGTGGGTTTATCGAAAGGCAGTGAAATAAAATAATTCAGATTATCATACAAGAAACCGCCATATTTGAAGGCAATAAGCAGTAAGAGATTCACCACCACAGTTGAAATCATCGCAATTTTCGCATAATGACTTCCAGACCTTTGTTCAATAAACAAGCCTGCACCATAATTCAAGATGGCTGTAAAAACCATTAAAAAAATCCAAAACGGCTCTGCCCAAGCATAAAAAACTAAAGAAAAAATGGTTAGCGTTATGTTTCTATATAAATCATTTTTTGAAGCGTAGTGAAAGACTAGGCTTAAGGGTAAGAAGAAATATAAAAACGTTAAGCTTGAAAAAACCATATTTTATCAAAAAGACAGAATTTTGTTAAAGGTAACCACATTGGGTTAATGTGCAAAAAGCCAACTTCATACACACGAGGAAAAACCTTTATTTTCGTTGCAGCACTTTTTGAGCAGCAAGGACAATATGTTCCGTTTCGAGTCCATATTTTTTAAGCAATTGGTCGGGGACGCCGCTTTCACCAAAGGAATCATCTACAGCTACAAATTCTTGTGGCGTTATCCTTTGGCTCGACAAAAGCTGGGCAATGGCATCGCCTAAACCTCCGTTTTTCATGTGTTCCTCTGCCGAAACGACACATCTTGTTTTATTCACAGAATTTAATACTGATTCCGCATCAAGCGGTTTAATGGTATGCATGTTAATCACCTCAGCAGAAATCCCTTGGTCCTGCAAGCCTTTCGCAGCCTCAAGTGCTTTCCACACCATGTGACCACAAGCAACGATGGTTACATCATTGCCTTCGCGTAAGATTTCCGCTTTGCCAATTTCGAAAGGAGCGTCTTCGGCGGTAAAATTAGGAACAGAAGGTCGTCCAAAACGCAAATAAACGGGGCCGTTCCAACGGGAAATTTCCATAGTTGCTTTCAGGGTTTGATTATAATCTGCAGGAACGACTACGGTCATATTTGGCAACATACGCATCATGCCAATATCCTCAAGCACTTGATGGGTAGCCCCATCTTCACCGAGAGTCAGCCCTGCATGGGAAGCACATATTTTCACATTCTTTTGTGAATAGGCTACACTTTGTCGTATTTGATCATATACCCTTGAGGTAGAAAAATTGGCAAAGGTGCCTGTAAAAGGAATTTTGCCTCCAATAGTCATTCCGGCTGCTATACCAATCATATTGGCCTCAGCAATACCAATTTGAAAAAAACGTTTAGGGAAAGCTTTCTCAAAAGCATCCATTTTTAATGAACCTGTAAGATCTGCGCAAAGCGCCACGACATTAGGATTTTTTTCTCCCAAGCGACGAAGCCCCTCACCAAAACCTGAACGCGTATCTTTATTTCCAAAATTTATTATTTCCATAATCTTTAATTTATGCTTAGAGCCGTTGATTTATTAGAACTAATTGTAAACATTTTTTCACCCGTATAACCACTTGACTTCATTTCTTTTGGACGATATACGATTTTATAGTTCCCTGGTTGAATTAATAATTTTTCCTTAAGTAGCACATCCGAAAAAGTAAACACTAAATTCCAGGTTCCATTGATTAACTGAAATAATTGCGCGATTTGAGGTTTTGAAAAACTGTAGTCCAGCTGTCCAGGTGCCTCAATTTCAACATTCGAAAAGTTCGACTGAGATACCTCAAGACTTTTGTATATCCGTGGAATTGTAAATATTTCCGCTTCGTACCTTCCTACCAAATATTTAACCGTTTGGTCGTAATATTGATGATTTATGGTTTTGCCGGATGTGCTTTCTGAAATTCTCATGGTAAATTGAGGAGAAAAAATGCTCTTTGGCGATGTAAGCGTAATATAACCTTGTGGAGTTGGTATTTCAATTACATTATGGACATGTTTTTGAAGGGTAATTTTCTTCTTTACGACATTTGGTAAGGTATTTACCACCAAATCATAGGAGAGAGTAGGGTCAATGAACAAGGTATCGGGATTGCCCTTTCTATTCAAGGTGTGAACAAATGAATATTTTAATTTCGCTGTTCCCGATTCGTAAAAAAACATTGTAACGTTGGTTTCATTTGGTTTAGCGTAAATGTTATTTAAATTAACTTGTACCGTGGTATTCACCAATAAGGAGTTTAAAATCGTATTGAAAACTTTTCGAAAAGATTCGCTGTTCTCCGCGTCTGAATATGTTCCAATACAGTTAAAATTGGAAAGGTAAGACATGTCCATCCCCAAACCTATGACGAATGGGGTCACTTTTACCCCTTTTTCTTTCAATTTTTTTGCAATAATGCAAGGGTCATTATCACAAGATTCTAATCCATCCGTTATCAAAATGATATAATTCTTAGATAAGGTATCCGGAAAATCAGAGGCCGCCGCCTCAAGCGATCGTGCAATGGGTGTTGCACCTTTTGCCACTAAATTTTTTATTTTCAACTGAATTGCATTCAGGTTATCTTTCGCAAATGGCACTTCTAGTTTGGTGTCATTACAATCCTGTTCATTTTTATCGAATGGTGTTTGATGACCATATATTCTCAATGCAGCTTCCGTGTTTTCTACTCCCCTTAAAGCTTCAAGCTCTTGAATAAGCACCTCTTTCGCAGCTTGAATTCTTGTTTGTTTTCCCCATTCCGAATTCATGCTGTTGGAGGCATCTAAAATAAATAGTATTCTGGTTTTTCGGATGGATTGCCCATGAATCAAAGGCATTAAAAGAAGCATAAAAAACAAAATGCGCTTACCCATATGATCAATAATCACCGAGTGTTTCTTCTAATTGCGACAACGCTTTTTCTAATTGCTCATCATTGGGCGCAGACCCATGCCATTTATGCGTGCCTGTCATAAAATCAACGCCTTGTCCCATTTCGGTTTTCATGATGATCATTTTTGGTTTTCCTGAGTTTTTGTTCTGGTCGATGCCTTGAAATGTGCGGTGCATTGCATCAAAATCATGACCGTCCATGTT
>Ga0214923_10005290_pt1 | contig 15093 bp, 12 predicted proteins | sample LL1510_MetaG_FD_177993 | JGI IMG/M metagenome (GOLD analysis project Ga0214923, IMG submission 177993) | Freshwater microbial communities from Lake Lanier, Atlanta, Georgia, United States - LL-1510 | ecosystem: Environmental > Aquatic > Freshwater > Lake | place: USA: Georgia | collected...
GCCGATGCCGGTGTCGACGACCGCAGCGACTGGGCACACGACGCCGACCCACGCTCCGACGCGCGAGAGCGGGCCTTCAACGTGCTCTTTGAGTCTGACGTGCGGCGCTGTTCTGCTCACGAGACCATCTCGCGCATTCAGGTGCCCTTCGACGAACTCACGACGATGCTCCTCGACGGGGTCACCGCACAGCAGGCGCGCATCGACGAACTGCTCACCAGTCATTCGCATTCGTGGTCACTCGACCGCATGCTGGCGACCGATCGCAACGTGTTGCGTCTTGGTGTGTTTGAGTTGCTTGCCCGCGCTGAAGTGCCGACGGCAGTGATCTTGAACGAGGCCGTGCGACTGGCGAAGCGGTTTGGCTCAGATGATTCGGGTCGCTTCGTCAACGGCGTGCTGGCAGCAGTCGCCCGCGTCGTGCGCGCAGGCGAGGGCGTGTCGGCTAGCCAAGGCAGCGCCGACTAGACACTGCTCATGGCCATCGCCCCGCGCGAGTTGTTGGCGACGGCACGACAGCGAGTCAGTGTTCTCACCCCGTGGCACGTCGTTGCGATCGCATTGACGGTGCTCTACACCCTGTGGCTTGCACTGCGCACCACCCGTGACCATTTTGGCCTCGGCACTTCGGCCTACGACTTCGGTCTTTACGACCAAGGCGTCTGGCTGTTGTCGCAGGGGCGCGCACCCTTCGTCACGCTGATGGGTCGCAATCTCTTTGGCGACCACACGTCGTTTATCTTGTTGCCGCTCGTGCCGCTGTATTGGGTGGTGTCGAGCACGGGTCTGCTGTTCGGCGCGCAGGCACTCGCGCTTGGGCTTGGCGCCGTGCCGATGTGGAAGGCGACACGCGAACTACTCGGCGAGCCAAGTTACGCATGTGTCGCCGTCGTCGCCTATCTAGCGCACCCTGCGCTTACCTACACCGGGCGCGAAAACTTCCACCCTGATGCCGCACTTGCTCCGCTGATTGCGTGGGCGATCTATGCCGCTCTCGGGTATCGCTGGCGGCAATATGCCTTTGCCGTGCTGTTGATCCTCAGCGTGAAGGAAGATACGGGGCTCTTTGTCGCTGCGCTCGGTGTGTGGGTGGCATTGCGTCGCGATCGACGAGTCGGCCTCGTCACGCTGTTCGGGTCGCTGTGGTGTGCGGCGCTACTGATGTTCGCAGTCATGCGCGGCATAGTCGGGGTGCCGTACCGCAACGAGTGGCGTCTACCGTTTGGCGGTTTCGGTGGGCTGGTGCGCACCTCGTTGACCCGCCCCGACAAACTCATTCGACATCTGGTCTCAGGTGATCGACCGTGGTACCTCGTGCAGTTGCTGGCACCAGTCGGTTTCGTCGCACTTCTTCGACCCGAAATTGTGCTTCTAGGTACGTTGCCACTGCTCTCGAATCTCGTAAGTACGTTTTGGTATCAGAGCCAGATCGAGTATCACTACGCAGTGCAGTTCGTGCCGATTCTGGTGCTCGGGTCGATGTGGGCAATCTCACGAGTGCAAATGCATTTGCGACAATGGCTCGTCGGAGTCGTGCTGGCATCATCGCTTGTGTCGGCATGGGTGTGGACTCCGCTGCCCTTCATGCGCACCCAGATGGCTGAATACTCACCCAGCCATCCGGCGGTGGCGGCGGCCCATCAAGCCATCGACGAGGTTCCCGAAGATGCCGTGGTGTCGGCATTCCACACACTCACTGCGCACATGGCGCGGCGTGAGCGAATCTACGTGTTTCCCGTGCCGTTTCGCCGAGTGTTGTACGGGCCAAACGTGTTCGCGAAAGACGATCGGTTGCCGTTTGTCGACGAGATTCAGTACGTCATTTTGCCGCGCGAACTCGACGGAGAAGCGGCTCTCGACTGGCAACGTGAGCAGCTGTCGTACCGCATTGTGTTCGGCAATGACTATTGGACGGTCTACGAGCGGCTACCATAAGGCGACCGTCAAGTGGGTCCCGAGAGGCCCGTACGGCAGGAGATCGAGATGAGCACCACGGTGATGTCGGCAGACGACGTCAGGCGTGCCGTTACGCGAATCGCCCACGAGATTCTTGAGCGTCAACGTGGCGGATCTCGTCTCGCGCTCGTCGGGCTGCAGCGAGGTGGTGCGTGGTTGGCCGACATGCTCGGTGCTGCGCTGAACACCATCGAACCCGCGGCCGGCGTGCCCGTCGGCTACATCGATGTGAGTATGCACCGCGACGACATCTCTCTGCGCCCTGTCGTGCCAGGTGCCATCAGCCGCATCGAGTTTGCCGTTGACGGCACCACGGTGGTGCTCGTCGACGACGTGTTGTACACGGGTCGCACGGTGCGGGCTGCCCTTGAAGGCATCAACACCTATGGGCGACCGCGAGCGGTGCAACTCGCCGTGCTGGTCGATCGCGGTCACCGCGAACTGCCGATTCGCCCTGACTATGTGGGCAAAAACATTCCCACTCAGGTTGGTGACGACGTTCGTGCTACTGCCGACGGTGTCGTGATCACGAAGGTCGCACCGTGAGGACAACACGGCGATGAAGCACCTGCGCAGCATCCCTGAATTAGGCGCAGATGGTCTCGCGCGGCTGCTCGAGTTGACCAACCACATGGTCGAGGTGAATCGACGCCCAGTGCCCAAGGTGCCGGCATTACGGGGCCGCACCGTGGTGAGCCTGTTCTTTGAAGATTCGACTCGTACTCGGTTGTCGTTCGAGACTGCAGCCAAGCGGCTGTCAGCCGACACGATGACGTTCAGCGTGTCGACGTCGAGTGTGAACAAAGGCGAGAGCCTGCGCGACACGGTCGAGACCATCACCGACATGGGCGTCGATGCCTTCGTCGTGCGACACAAGTCGGCGGGCATCCCATGGCAGATCAGCGAGTGGACCACTGCTGCTGTGGTGAATGCAGGCGACGGTTGGCATCAGCATCCGACGCAGGCGTTAGTCGATTGCTTCACCGTGCGCGAGGCACGTGGGTGTGAACGCTTTGACGGTCTTACGCTCACCATCGTCGGCGATATCAAGCACAGCCGGGTAGCGCGCAGCAATATTGCCGCCTTCAGCATGCTCGGAGCAAAAATTGTGCTCGTGGCGCCACCGACGTTGCTTCCTCCTGATGTGGCGCATTGGCCGGTAGCCGTGTCGCACAGTCTTGATGAGGTCATCAGTCGCACCGACATTTTGTATATGTTGCGACTGCAGAGCGAGCGAATGGCGCAGGGTCATGTGCCGAACCTGCGTGAATACTCTGAGCGGTTCGGTCTCGATGCGCGCCGTTTGGCGATGTTGCCGAGTGATGCCGTCGTGATGCATCCGGGCCCGATGAATCGGGGTGTCGAGATGTTGATCGACCCATCTGCGCTGCCGAATTCGCTCATTCACCGCCAAGTAGCCAACGGTGTATCGGTGCGCATGGCGGTGCTTTTTGATTTGCTCGCGGGCGAGTCGAGTGCGGGCAACCTGCGCGAGGTGTCGCCGTGAAGCGCAGCGCCACCCCAACGAGTAGCGGCACGACGCGCGTCGTGCTGAAGGGCGGCACCATCGTCGACTCGCGCGGCGAACGCCGCGCCGACGTGGCAATCGAAGGGGGTGTCGTCGTCGAAGTGGGCGAGGGCCTCAGCGGTGACGCACGTGATGCGAGTGGTGCCGTGATAGCCCCAGGCTTCGTCGACCTGCACGCACACCTGCGCGAACCCGGCAAAGAAGAAGCAGAAACTATTGAGACGGGCAGCCGAGCCGGAGCCAAGGGCGGCTACACCGCGCTGGTTGCAATGCCGAACACTGATCCGCCACAAGACAGCGTGGCGGTGATCGAGTTCGTGCGTGAGCAGGGTCGCCGAGCCGGCTTGGTTGACGTGGTGCCGAGCGGTTGCATCACGCTGGGTCGTCAGGGCGAGGCGCTTGCTCCGATTGCTGAGCTGGCGGCAGCCGGTGTGCGCATCTTCACTGATGACGGCAGCGGCGTGCAAGACGAGCTGCTCATGCGTCGCGCGATGGAATATGGCCGTGGTCTCGACGTCACGCTGGCTCAACACTGCGAAGTGGCAACTCTCACCAAAGGGGCGGTGATGAACGAGTGCCAGTGTTGCACCACGCTCGGTTTGCCCGGCTGGCCAGCCGTGGCAGAAGAACTGATGGTGTTTCGCGACATCGAACTCGCTCGCATCACTGGCGCACGTGTGCACTTCTTGCATCTCTCCACTGCGCGCAGCGTTGACCTGGTGCGAGCCGCCAAACGCGACGGGTTGCCAGTCACCGCCGAAGTGACGCCGCACCACCTGTCGCTCGATGAAACTCGATTGTTGACGTTCGACACGGTCTACAAGGTCAACCCGCCGCTTCGTTCGCCGCGCGACATTGCGGCGTTGCGTGAAGGTGTGCGCGACGGCACCATCGATGCACTTGCCACCGATCATGCACCACACCCGCGTCGCGACAAAGAACTGCCGCTCGACCAGGCCCCGCCAGGCATGCTTGGGCTCGAGACGGCGCTCGGTGTGGCGCTCGGTGTCATGGACATCGACCTGGTGCACTTGGTGCGCATCATGTCGATCAACCCCGCTCGCATTGCAGGCATCAACGATCGGCACGGTCGCGACATCGAACCGGGTGCCCCGGCCAACCTCGTGGTGTTCGACCCGAACATCACGTGGCAGGTGGCCCCAGAGAAGCTGGCGAGCAAGAGCCGCAATACGCCCTATGCCGGCATGACCTTGCGCGGGCGGGTGCGCCACACGATTTTTGGGGGAGACTTCACGGTGCTCGACGGAGAACCCCAACGATGACCCAACCCATGCGAACGGCCTTGCTCGTGCTTGCTGACGGCAGCGTGTTTGAAGGTGAGGCCATCGGCGCCGAATTGCCGGTTGCCTCTGGGGAAGTGGTGTTTCACACTGGCATGAGCGGCTATCAGGAGGTGCTCACTGATCCGAGTTATGCCGGTCAAATCATCACCTTCACCACACCGCACATCGGCAACTACGGGGTGACACAACACGACAACGAAGCGGCACGAGTGCATGCCCGCGGGGTCATCATGCGTGATCTTGCGCGCCGACGCAGCAACTGGCGAAGTCAAGAGCCGCTAGAAGTGTTTTTGCGGGCACGCAACGTCTCGGGCATCGTCGGCATCGACACCCGACGACTCACGAGAATCTTGCGTGACAGTGGAGCAATGCTCGGCGCGTTCGGGTCTGCTGACGAGTCGACATTGCGTGAGGCGCTGGCCAAAGAAAAAGGAACGGCTGGGCGCAACCTTGTTGCTCAGGTGTCAACCGTTACGCCCTACGACGTGAAGAACACCGCTCGCAAAGGTGTGAAACCATTTCACGTCGTTGCCTACGACTACGGCATCAAGACCACGATTTTGCGGTGCCTCAGTGAGATTGCCGACGTTCACGTGGTGCCGGCAAAGACGTCGGCTGCCGACGTGTTGGCGCGCAAGCCCGACGGTGTGTTTCTTTCGAACGGGCCCGGCGACCCCGAGATGGTGCTCGGCGCACCCGACAACCTTCGTGCGGTGATTGCCGCTGGTGTGCCGCTCTTCGGCATCTGTCTCGGACACCAACTGCTCAGCCTCGCGTTGGGTGGCAAGACGTTCAAACTGCCCTTTGGTCACCACGGTGCGAATCACCCAGTGCGTGAGATCGCAACCGGGCGCGTCGAGATCACCAGCCAGAACCACAATTTTTGTGTCGATGCCGAATCGCTTGGTGGTGCCGTGCGAGTAACACACATCAATCTGAACGACCACACCAATGAAGGCATGGTCGTCAACGACGCCCGTGCATTCAGCGTGCAATACCACCCTGAGGCTGGGCCTGGTCCGCACGACTCGCGGTATCTCTTCGCCCGATTCGCCGAACTCATGCAAGGCGCGAAGTAGCCATGCCACGACGCGACGATCTGCAGAGCATCTTGGTGATTGGCTCGGGCCCGATCGTCATCGGTCAGGCGTGCGAGTTCGACTACTCAGGCACGCAGGCGTGTCGAGTGCTCAGGGCCGAGGGATACCGCGTGATTCTGGCGAACTCGAACCCCGCCACGATCATGACCGACCCCGACTTCGCCGATCGCACCTACATTGAGCCGCTCACGGTTGATGTGCTGGCGGCAATCATCGAACGAGAACGCCCCGATGCGGTCTTGCCCACACTTGGTGGACAAACCGCGTTGAACCTGGCGATGGCACTGCATGGCCGTGGTCTTGTAGGGGTGCCCGGAACCCCAGAGTTGATCGGTGCCAACGCCGAGGCAATCGCCACTGCCGAAGACCGCGAGAAGTTCAAAGAAGCCATGATTGAGATTGGCCTCAAGGTGCCAAAGAGTGGTGTTGCGCACTCGATGAAAGAAGCCGAGGCGGTGCTGAAGAAGGTGAAGCTGCCCGTCATCATTCGACCGGCGTACATCCTCGGTGGTCGCGGCACCGGTATCGCAACGACAATGAAAGAATTCAAGGCGGTGGTAACCGCGGGGCTTGCGGCAAGCCCGATCAACGAGGTGTTGATCGAGACATCGATCAAAGGTTGGAAGGAATACGAGCTCGAGGTAATGCGTGATCGAGCTGACAACTGCGTCATCATCTGCTCTATTGAGAACGTCGATGCCATGGGTGTGCATACGGGCGACTCGATCACGGTTGCTCCGGCGATGACCCTCTCAGACGTCGAGTACCAAGAGATGCGCAACGCTGCGCTTGCCTGCATTCGTCGAGTCGGTGTCGAGACGGGTGGTTCAAACGTGCAGTTCGCGGTGAATCCGACAACGGGTGAACAGGTCGTGATCGAGATGAACCCAAGAGTCTCGCGTTCGTCGGCTCTGGCGTCGAAAGCCACTGGGTTTCCCATCGCCAAGATTGCGGCGAAATTGGCCGTCGGCTACACGCTCGATGAGATTGCCAATGACATTACGAAAAAGACTCCCGCAAGTTTCGAACCAACCATCGACTATGTCGTCACCAAAGTGCCGCGATGGGCATTCGAGAAGTTCGAAGGGGTGAGCAACTCGCTTGGCACGCAGATGCGCAGTGTTGGTGAAGCAATGGCCATCGGCCGCACGTTTCCCGAAAGCTTGCAAAAGGCCTTGCGTTCACTGGAAATCGGTCGTGCGGGCCTCAACTGCGACGCGGCAGAGAAGAACTTCGAAACACTCGACGATCTTGCGCTCTATGTCGCGATCGAAACTGCGACACCCGATCGCATCTTTCAGGTTGGAGAATGCATTCGGCGTGGCTTCAGCCTCGAAAAGTTGCATCAGGCGACGGGCTACGACCTGTGGTTCCTCGACCAGATGAAACTCATCTACGACGAGCGAGCAGTGTTGGCCGAACAATCTCCCGAGTCGCTCGACCGACAGTCGTGGCGTCGCGTCAAGCGCCGCGGCTTCTCTGACGCCCAACTCGCATGGCTGTGGGGTAGCAACGAAGCCGATATTCGACGCTGGCGCGAGGCGGCGGGCGTGGTGCCCACCTACAAATCGGTCGATACGTGCAGCGCCGAATTCGCCGCCGAAACGCCGTATTTCTACTCAACGTATGAAGACGAGAACGAAGTACGCCCGTCGACAAAAGAGCGAGTCATCATTCTTGGCAGCGGCCCCAACCGCATCGGTCAAGGCATCGAGTTTGACTACTGCTGCGTGCACGCGAGCTTCGCCTTGCGTGCCGCTGGCTACGAAACGGTGATGCTCAACTGCAACCCTGAGACCGTGTCGACCGATTACGACACATCCGACCGTCTCTACTTCGAGCCGCTCACCACCGAAGACGTGTTGAACGTCATCGCTGCTGAGACCAAGGCGGCAGGTCGACCACCCAAGGTGATCGTGTCACTGGGCGGTCAGACTCCGCTCAAACTCGCCGGCATGTTGCCCAGCGAACTCGTGGCAGGCACGTCGCCGACGTCAATTGACATCGCCGAAGACCGCGAGCGTTGGAACGAACTGTGCACCCGCCTTGGTATCGCTCAGCCGCCTGGTGCAACTGCCACCGACCTCGCGAGTGCGCGCGCGGTGACGACGCGGGTCGGCTTTCCGGTGCTGGTTCGACCGAGCTATGTGCTCGGTGGGCGAGCCATGCGCATCGTGCACGACGATGAACAGCTCGCGACAGCAATGGCCGAGATGGAGCGGTTTGGCTCACTCGGTCGCGAAGGGGGTCTCTCGTCGTCGCGACCCGTCTTGATTGACCGCTTCCTGCAAGACGCGACTGAAGTCGATGTCGATGCCGTGCGTGACGCAAGCGGAGAAGTGATGATCGGTGGCGTCATGGAACACGTAGAAGAAGCCGGCATTCACTCGGGCGACTCAGCCTGCGCATTGCCCGCCCAAAACCTCTCGGCAGCCGCGCTCTCGACCATCGAACACAACGTGAAGAAGATTGCCGACGCCCTCGACGTGCGCGGTCTCATCAACGTGCAGTTCGCCGTTGTTGACGAAGCCGTATATGTGATCGAGGCGAATCCGCGCGCCAGCCGCACGGTTCCCTTCGTCGCCAAGGCGACGGGTGTACCTCTGGCGATGGTCGCCAGTCGAGTGATGTTGGGGGCAACGCTCGCCGAATTGCGCACCGAGGGTCTTTTGCGTGCACCAGTCAGCGGGCATGTGAGCGTCAAAGAAGCCGTCTTGCCGTTCTCACGGTTCCCTGAGGTTGACACCACACTCGGCCCAGAAATGCGATCCACCGGCGAGGTGATGGGAATCGACGCAACCTTCGGACGCGCCTTCATCAAGGCCCAGTCGGCAGCGGGCACCGAACTGCCCGCCAGTGGCTTCGTCTTTCTGTCGTTGAACGACCGTGACAAGAGCGCGGCGGCTGAACTTGGTCGAGCGTTGCGCGAAAGCGGGTGCAACATCGTGGCTACCCAGGGCACGGCGGCAACACTGCGCGCTTCAGGGGTCGAGGTCACGCGGGTTGTTGGCAAGGTGTCGCAGCGCGGCTCGCGTGACGCACTCGGTGATGCAGTCGAGCTCATCGAGCGACGTGAGATCGTGCTGGTGATCAACACTCCGCAAGACAGCGGCACGCACCGCGACGGTGAAGCGATTCGCAAGGCTGCCAACGTGAACGGCGTTGCCCTCGTCACGACCGTGCGTGCGGCACGCGCCGCGGTGCAAGGCATGCGCGAGCGAGCCGTATCGCCGCTCGGCATTCGTTCACTGCAGGAGTACCACGGGACCTCGTCGTGACGCTGCCCGCCGATGGTCGGCTGCCCGCCGTACGTGTCGGCTCGGTACACCTGCGCAACCCGGTGATGACCGCGTCAGGCACGGCGGGATACTCCGACGAACTCGCGGCCTACGTCGACCTCTCGTCACTCGGAGCAGTCGTGGTGAAGTCGCTGGCGCCATTCGCATGGCAAGGAAACGCATCACCGCGAGTGCACGCTCTCGACGTGGGCATGATCAATGCTGTCGGTCTACAAGGTGACGGTGTCGCCGCGTGGATCACCGATTCGTTGCCGCGACTCACCGCTCATCGAGCCACCGTTGTAGCGAGCATCTGGGGGTTTCGTCCGTCTGACTACGCAGAGGCGGCGCGTGCTTTGGCATCAGTTGCTGACCAGCTGTTGGCAGTGGAAGTAAATCTTTCGTGTCCGAACCTCGATCACGCCCGCGCAATGATCGCCCACGACGCCACCCTGGCACGTGAAGTGATCACTGCGGTTCGCGCCGCACTTCCGCCATCACTGCCAGTGTGGGCAAAGCTCAGCCCGAATACCGATCGGCTGGTGTCGATTGCTGAAACCGTCATCGCAGCCGGCGCAGAAGCCGTTGTTCTTGTCAACACGGTGCTCGGCATGGTCATAGACACCACAACTCGGCGACCGGTGTTGGGTAATGGTGGGGGAGGGATCAGCGGTGCGGCGATTCATGCCGTCGCGGTGCGCAGTGTGTTCGACGTGCGCGCCGCATTGCCCGACGTGCCGATTGTGGGCGTCGGCGGAATCGCTAGCTCTGACGACGCCATCGAGATGCTGATGGCGGGTGCGAATGCAGTGCAGGTGGGCACGGCGACGTTCGCCGACCCGCGTGCGGTGACCAAGGTCATTCGCGGTATGCAGAAGTGGGCGCTGCGACATGGCGTGCGTTCATGGGATGAAGTGAGCGGTGTCGCGCACTAGCGTCGTGTTATGGCAGTGTCGCCAGCAGCCACAGAGAGTCGTCAGCAAACACTTGCTCAGCTCTCGGCGCATCGCGTTGCGCTGCAGTCGGTGATTCACGAAGTTTCCGTTGGTCGGCTCAGTCTCAACGACGTGTTTCGTCGCGCGGCAGTCGTCGACCACGACGACGCTCTTCGTCGTGTGTATCTCGTCAAACTTGCCGAAGTGTTGCCCTCGGTGGGCAAGGTGCGTGCCCGGCGAGTGCTTGCCGACCACGGGCTCGGCGAGCGCACCCGTGTGGGCGATGTTCCCCAAGAAGTGCAGCAGGCATTGTGTGGGGCATTGTCGTGAGCAGTGAGGCATCGTCGTGAGCAGTGAGACCTCGTCGTGAGCGGGCTCATCTTCGTTGTGTCGGGTCCTGGTGGGGTGGGCAAGAGCACAGTCGTTGAGCACCTCGTGCAGCGAGATCCGCAGTTGTGGCTCAGTCGGTCGTGGACCACCCGCGAACGCCGACCAGGCGAGGCAGACGACGCGTATTTCTTCGTCAGTCGTGCCGAGTTCGAAGCGCGCATTGATGCGGGCGGTTTTCTTGAGTGGACGAATTTCCTAGGCAACTATTACGGCACACCGATGCCCCAGCCACCGGAAGGCAAAGACGTCGTGCTCGAGATTGAAGTCGACGGAGCCAGCCAGGTCAAGCAACAGAATCCGACGGCAGTCTTGATTTTTGTCTTACCCCCTTCGCGCGAAGAGCAGCGTGCCCGTCTCACCTCGCGAGGCGACGATGAACGCAAAGTCGACCAGCGACTGCGCAAAGCAGAGGAAGAAGAACCCGTGGGCGTGGCCCTCGCCGATCATGTGCTGGTCAACACCGACCTTGACCAGACCATCGCTGACATGCTGGCCATCGTGCGTGATGCACGACGTTCCGCTAGCATCTAAGAGCCTTTTCGCCGTGCCAGCGGTGTGGGGCGATCAACCCGCCAGCGACGAGACGCACCAAGGAGCCCCGTGACCAACGCCCCCGAATCTTCGATGATGACCCCCGCAATCGAAAAACTGATGAGCCGCACCAAGTCGAAGTTTCTTCTGGTCACCCTCGCCGCGCGCCGCGCACGAGAAATCACTCAACAAGATGACAATATGCAGATCGGCAGCTACGTGAGCCGTCGTGTCGAGTCGGTAAGCACCAAGAACTTGTCAGTCGCGTTCGAAGAAATCAACGAAGACAAGGTGCGCCACGTGCCCAAGACTGTCGAAGAGATTCGCGCAGAAATCGCTGAACTGCAGCGCCTCGAAGACGAGGCCAATGCCGAAGCCGCAGCGGCGCAAGAAGCGCCAGCCGAGTAAGCGCGACGCTCTCCGCCACGATGACGCGAAAGTACACCTTCACCTCAGAGAGCGTGACCGAGGGTCATCCTGACAAGATGGCCGACCAGATCAGCGACTCGGTACTCGATGCGATTCTCGCTGAAGACCCACATGGTCGTGTCGCGTGCGAAACGTTGCTCACCACCGGACTCTGTGTGGTTGCAGGGGAAATCACGACGTCTGCCTACGTAGATATTCCCAAACTGGCTCGCGAGACCATCAAGGGCATCGGTTACGACAACGCAGCGTATGGTTTTGACGGCAACACCTGTGGTGTGATCATCAGCATCGACGAGCAGTCGAGCGACATCGCGATGGGAGTCGACAAGAGCGAAGAGTTGCGCGGCGGCAAGAGCGGCGAAGACAAGTTGAACGCCCAGGGTGCGGGCGACCAAGGAATGATGTTCGGCTATGCGTGCGACGAGACACCCGAGCTCATGCCGTTGCCGATTTGGTTGGCACATCGTTTGGCCGAACAACTCACTGAGGTGCGCAAGTCGGGGGCGATTCCGTATCTGCGGCCTGACGGCAAGACGCAGGTCACGTTCGATTACGAAGACGGCGTCCCGGTGCGTTTGCGTACCGTTCTCATCAGCACGCAACACGCCGATGGCATCAACCGCGACACGGTGATTCGTCCTGATCTCATCGAGCAAGTGATTCGCCCGACGATTCCAACCAAGTTCGCCAACGATGACTTTGCGATCTACATCAATCCGACGGGTGAGTTCGTCAAGGGCGGCCCGCACGCCGACACCGGTCTCACCGGGCGTAAAATCATCGTTGACACCTACGGCGGCATGGGTCGCCACGGTGGTGGTGCGTTCAGTGGCAAAGACCCGTCAAAAGTCGATCGTTCTGCCGCCTACGCAGCGCGTTGGGTCGCCAAACACGTTGTGGCCTCAGGTGCCGCGCGCCGATGTGAAGTGCAGGTGGCCTACGCAATCGGAATGGCGCAACCAATCAGCATTCTCGTTGAGACCTTCGGTACGAACACCATTGACGAAGTGAAGATCGAGCAAGCGGTACGCGACACCTTCGATTTGCGTCCTGCAGCAATCGTTCGCGACCTCGACTTGAAGCGCCCCATCTATCGCAAGACTGCCGCCTACGGTCACTTTGGTCGCACTGCGCCAGAGTTCACGTGGGAGCAGGTGTCGCGCCTCGACGCATTTCGCAAAGCCGCCAAGCTGTAATTCTTCGCGTCGCAGCGATTCTCTACGCTCGGTGATGTCGTGGTAGCCGTGGCACGTGTCGTTGTCGACGTCACGGGTGTCGACAAGTCATTCGACTATCTGGTGCCTGACGTGCTCGCACCGCGAATAGAGGTGGGCACGCGAGTGCGCGTCGCGTTGCACGGTCGCGAAGTGCCTGGCTGGGTGATGGCCCTCGTTGAACCGCACGAGGCAGGAGTCGATCTTGAGCGGCTCTTGCCGATACGAAAGGTCTCATCGGTTGGGCCGTCGGCAGAGGTCGTGCAACTGATCGAGTGGGCGAGCCAGCGCTGGGCATCGCGTCGCCGACCGTTCTTCGTCTCTGCTTCACCGAGCACCAACGTTGCGAGGCTGCATGTGCCGCGATATTCCCCGAGACGCGCGGCCCCAACGACTGACCTGATCGCGCGCGGCGGCGTAGTGCAGGTCGGCCCGCTCTCATCGGGTGTCGATGTCGTGCTGGCTGCAGCGACGCACGGGCCGCTGATTGTCGTAACGCCCACCGTGGTGCGCGCCCGACGACTGGCAGCCGAGTGTCGACGCGCCGGCCTTACGACCGCGGTGCTTCCCGATGACTGGGCGGCAGCGGCGTCGGGTGTTGATGTCGTGGTCGGAGCACGCTCGGCGGTGTGGGCGAGTGTGCCGCATCTGGCAGCACTCATCGTGCTCGACGAGCACGACGACACCCTGCAAGAAGAACGAGCACCGACGTGGCATGCACGCGAGGTCGCGCTTGAGAGGGCCAAGCGCGCACAGGTGCCCTGCATTCTGGTGTCACCCGTGCTGACCGTGGCAGCTCGACAGTGGGCGGGCGATCGCTTCATCGTGGCTGACGATGCTGGGTCATGGCCGCGCGTGCGCATCGTTGACCGCAACACCGACGAGCGGTGGGCGTCATCGCTGGTGACCTCTGACCTCATTGCGTTGTTGCGCGACCACAAGAAACGGGTCGTATGTGTGCTGAACGTGAAAGGTCGGGCACGCGCTGTGGCCTGTGATGCCTGTCGAACGGTTGCGCGATGTGAAGCCTGTGGGGCAGCGGTGGCTCAACCCGAGCGTGACACGTTCGAGTGTCCGCGCTGTAGCACGCGGCGTCCAGTCGTTTGTCTTGCGTGCGGTTCGCAGAAGATGCGGGCGATTCGCATCGGAATCACCCGACTGCGCGACGAGCTCGAGGCTGCGGCAGGTCGCCGTGTGCAAGAAGTGAAACCTACGACGACGCTTGATCCGACCGTTTCGGTGTTTGTGGGCACCGAGGCGGTGTTGCACCGACTTGACCGTGCTGATGCCGTCGTATTTCTCGATGTTGATGCTGAACTTCTTGCACCACGATTTCGAGCAAGTGAGCAAACCCTTGACCTGCTCGTGCATGGTGCTCGACTCGTGCCTGACGGCGAGGTGGTGGTGCAGACGACCGTGCCGCAACATGAGGTGCTGATCGGAGTTGCGCGCGGTGACCTCACGGCCCATCACGAGGCCGAAACCGAACGCCGTCGTCGAATGGGTCTGCCTCCGTTCGGTGCCCTCGCTGAGGTGAGCGGTGCGGGCACCAAGAACATCGTCGACCAATTGGCGTCATCGCTGCTGGTGCAGGTGTCGGCTGGTGACGATCGTGTGCTCGTACGCGCTGCAACGTGGGATGACCTCGGTGAGGCGCTCCGCGCTCTCGATCGACCCAAAGAGCGAGTGCGCATCGCGATTGACCCGCCCCGCGCCTAGTCGGTGAGGCCATCCGAGCCGCTGTTCTGCGAAGCCGTCCCGGCCGCCCTTTTGCGAACTCCCCAGAGAATTCGTTGCCGTCGTTGCCCAGTGGCGTACACCACTGGCGGGTACCACCCGTACTTGACAGTTTCGCCAATCCGAAGGATGCTCACGATGTCCATGACCCTTGACCAACCAACTCCATCCGCTGCTGGAGCAGCCGACCAGCCGCTCCTGGCGGGCGACTACGCCAAACTCGACTTCACTGCGCCTGCCACGGTCGGTGTGGTGCTGTACGAAAGTCAACGGCTGGGCAACTTCCTGCAGGGTGAAATTCACCGCAGCGAAAAGTCGATTCGTGGAGACATGGCTGCGGGAGACGCGGCTCTTCGCGAAGCCATCATTGCGGGTGATGCCGCGATTCGTGGAGACATGGCTGCGATCGAGAAGTCGCTGCGGGCAGACATGGCGGCGATGGAAATGGCGATTCGTGCAGACATGACGGCGATGGAAAAGTCGCTGCGGGCTGACATGGCGTCGTTGGAGAAGTCGATACGTGCTGACATGGCGGCGCTGGAGAAGTCGATTCGTGCTGACATGGCGGCGATGGAGAAATCGCTGCGGGCCGAGATGGCTGCCAATACTCGGCTGTTACTCACTGTGATGGTCAGCCTGCACGGCATCACGCTCGCAGCTGTGGCTGCGATGGTCAGGTTCTGGTGACTCG
>Ga0214923_10005291_pt1 | contig 15092 bp, 15 predicted proteins | sample LL1510_MetaG_FD_177993 | JGI IMG/M metagenome (GOLD analysis project Ga0214923, IMG submission 177993) | Freshwater microbial communities from Lake Lanier, Atlanta, Georgia, United States - LL-1510 | ecosystem: Environmental > Aquatic > Freshwater > Lake | place: USA: Georgia | collected...
GTAGAGTCGAAAATCAAGTTGTTTCAAATCGATAATGGTTTGTTCACAAAAGACATCACGCAGCATTAAATAGCCTTTTTTACTGAGCTTCAGTTGCCTTGCAAGACGGCTAACTGGAGTCCGCATGCGAGTTGGCGAGGCGAGTAAGACCACGTTTGCAGGTTCGTTAACAATGTTCCATTCATGGTATTGGCTAGCTAAATTCAATGTATTTAGTAACATAGCTCCCCCAAAGGAATGGCCTATTACCGCATGGAGGGGCCCGATATGATTGATGATTTCTCTTAGAATAGCGACGGCATCGGTCCACGGCAGTTGTTTGCCCTTTGCCTCACCATGTGCAGGAAAATCCATCGCAAAGATTTCAAATCCTTGCTGGTGCAGCGCATTGATCAACTGAGCCATGTAAGCCGCTCGCGACATCCAACCATGAGTAATTAGAATTTTTTTTGCGTTAGGATTATCTTTTTGGGCAAAGTGATGAATAACGTGATGGCGGGGATGGTTATAGTGTAGTACTCCCGTTCTGTTGTTTTTCAGGAACGTTATGGCACGTTCAGCGAATTCCCGATATTCTTTTGGCAAGGGCATATAAATGGGTGTAATAAACATTTGATAGCAGAGCTTTGCATGGATTGCATCAATCGTGTTGGTAAGCGTGTTGACCATCAAAAACCATCCGATTTGCTGATCTTATTGACTTAATGATAGTCTAAAAATTCAATCTTTTCTTAAAAAGGGTCCTATGAGCGAAAAAAATGAAATCGGTGACTTGGCAACCATGCTAGGGAATCAACTAATGGCTCATCATTGGCATTGTGCCGTCGCTGAATCTTGTACCGGGGGAAGTCTTGCGGCAGCAATCACGGCTATTCCAGGGAGTTCCCAATGGTTTGATTGTGGTTTTGTGACCTATTCTAATGGCTCGAAAGAGGCACTGCTTGGGGTGCCAGTGGATGTGCTTGCTGTTTATGGTGCCGTCAGCCAGGAAACAGCCTGCGCCATGGCTGAGGGTGTATTGGCCAAGAGTTCAGCATCAATAGCCGTATCAATTACAGGCATTGCAGGCCCTGATGGCGGTAGCCTGAATAAACCAGTGGGTAGTGTATGGCTGGCATGGGCTAGCAGGGTTCACCCGACATCAGCCAGTCTGTATTTATTTCAAGGAGACAGGGCTTCTATTAGAGAGCAATCCGTGATAGAGGCGTTTAAAGGATTGATTCAGTTAAGTAGATAAGCGTCGTGATGAAAGGTCGAGATTTAATGAGTTTATTTCAGTGGGAATTAAATGGTGTATTTGACTCACCCTGTTGAAAGCGGTTCGAAGTTCCTTGGATGTGTATGTCTGACGTTGAAATAAGGTATAACTTCTATCCCATCTTATAATCTTGTGCAAACTACTAATGACATGATTCAAGGCATTGATAATGGCCTTCAGCACATTATTGACAAGATCACCAACCCAGGGTTCTTGGTCTAATTTTTTTGCCTTGATATTCTCTATTGCGCTACGGCAGGCCGTTTTGAACGCCAAAGCAATTTGTTTATTATGATTTGGTTGGTTATGACTATTCATGCAAATTTTATATTGTTTGAACGCGGTTTCTAGTGCATTGAATAACTCATGGGCTGCAGGAATGGGGTTGTTAATTTGTATCATTCTATCTTTAAACTCTATGAGACAGTCGTTGATCGCCTGATTACTTTTCTTGATCATTGCCATTCTATTTTCTCTATTTTGCACGATTCTTTTTTTACATGCATTTTCTTTTGCTTCTAGAGAAGATTTTTTTGAGGCTTCATGAAGTTCAACGGCTATCAGTGCATTGAACCGTTCTAAAGGGATAGGGCTTCCAACCTGTATGGGCTGATATTCTCGAGGTTTATGAAAATCAGAGGCAGGAAAGCAACAGGCCGCCCAAGGATCACAAATGACGGCGTCTTCGCCCCAGGATTCTGGTTTTTTAGGATCAGATTCAGGACGACGCCCAATCACAAGAAAGTGATGGGATGCTCTTTCCATTTTATAATATTCAACAGCAGGCACAGAATGTTCTAATAAATAAACATAAGCACAACTCGTCTGGTAAAAACAGTCTCCGCCACCTCGATAGGTGTTGAGTAATTCGGCTAGTTTTATGATGCATGGTGTTGTAATTTCAGAATATGTTGGCAGATTATTTCTTAAGTCGGTCGTGAACGTTGTAAACTCTTCATGCATGAAGTCTTTAACGGTTTTTGACCACCCTCCGCTAGACTTTGGTCCTTTGATATTGTTTGGGGCCTTTAATGCATTTGTATTGATGACATAGGTCATCGCATTGAGTGCCCAATGCATATTATGGGCAAGGGCGTCACGTCCATACTGATTTTTTAATTCGGTGAGTGTTGGGAGTACATTATTATTTCGCATGCGTTGTTGTTCGTTAAGACCATCATAGAGAATGTCAAGAGCCGCAACATTGCTTGATATCGTTGAATAATCAAAGACACTTTTGTTGTTGCCATCTAATAAAGTTGGGTCCGCTCCGTGCTTGATCAGTAACTCAAGCAGTTTTAGATCCTTTGATTTTAATTGACAGGCAATGTGTAGCGGCGTATTAAAATTTGCATCATAAACGGATGTGATATTTTTAGGTGCAATGGTTAATAGGTCTCTGATTAAATCATAATCAATATCAGAATTGGAGACTAGGTGGTGTATTGGAGTTTTATAGTTGCTGTCTTGAAAAGAAAGGCAGGCAGGATTAGTGGTTAACCATTCTCTAAGGAGCGCGACATTAGGTTCACTTTTTTTAAGTTCCATAAAGAGCGCTTCGGATTGAATGCTTGGGGGGCTAGCACGGAATTCGGATTTGGTTAACGGCATTTTTAAGGGTTCAGAGCATGAAAAATTATCATTGATTATAATTATAGCATTTTTTTTGATTCGTGGGATTCTCTGTTTATTCGATTTCCTCAACCAGGCAAGGGTTTTCCAAAGTGACTGTTGATAAGACATCAGGGGTAACAGTGGCCGCTGCATTCATTGGCTGTGCCGGAATTCCATACCAATGGGTGTTTTCTGGTAGGTGCTCTCCTTTCATCATCAAAGAAAAATTACCAAGACTCGCATTTTTCTCCATAACAGTACTATAAAGGACAATGGAGGCGACACCAATGTTGCATCCATCGTTAATTTGAATCGTTGACATTTTGAAAATTCGGTCCTCGTAGAGATGGGTTTGTATCACGGCTTCGGAGTTGATGCATACATCATCACCAATCGTTAACAAATCATATTCTCCAATATCATCAGAGTCGATATAGACTCTTTTGCCTATTTTTGCACCAAGACTACGAAATAAAATAGCGGCAAAGGGGGTTCCTAAAATAAAATTAGTAAAATGGGGGCTGACGAAATAGTTTTCTAAATACTTAACCACATCATTTTTCCAAATGAAGATGTTCCAAATGGGCTTGGTGGTTGGCTTTAATTTGCCGAGCAACACCCATTTAAGAACAACCACAGCAGATACTAAGCCTGATAGTAATAGTAATTCGATGCCTGGTAGTATTAAAAAAATAGTTGTTAAAGAATAATTGGCAAGCAGAATATTGATGACATAGAGCATATTGTATAGCCCGAGCAATGTAAAAGACGTTGGTAGGATAATTCTTATCAATTCAATGGCTAATCTTGTACAAACCAGCCAGTTGGAGGGTGTAAATTTTTCTTCGTCAGAGTATCCTGAAAACAATTCTCTTTTGGGTAAAAATACCGCAGGTGAGCCAAGCCAGGCGGTGTGATGATTCGCTGCCTGATTATTGGGTGGGGTAATAGACATGCAACCCAGTAACCCCCCATCTCCAAGATTGGTCCCTAAGGGCAGTAGGCTATCATTGCCAACAAACCCCCGTTTTCCAACATGAACCGGGGCGTATTTGATAACGCCTTGATAAACGCAGGGCCATGCTAAAGCGACAGCGCTGGCTGTGAACCCTTCATCTTGAATCGTTATTAAATCAGGAATCAGATGGGGTGCTTCTCCCATTTCAACCCTTTTTCCAAGTTTGGCGCCTAAAAAACGCAAAAGGTAAGGGAAATACAAGGTGTCTGCCATGATAAATATTTCATTGACATCAAGCATTTTGACAATCGTCCATTGGCGTAAATAGTGTAGGCTATTGAGGGGATAGATCCCTGGGGTGATTTTCGCCATGAGCATTTTTTTACACAAGCTCACTGAAATGTAGTAGAGCCCGAGGAATAAAATGGCCGCCACAGGCGCAGCCATGAAGATAATAAAGAGATATTCTGTTTCATCATGAAAATGGGAAATAATTAAAAGAGCGGGGAGATAACAGGTAAAATAAATGACCATGGTAAACACCAAGCTAAAATAATGCAGCAAGCCATAAATGAAATTTTTTGAAGAGGGCTTCGGTTTTACTGCTCGACTTTGATTGGTGATGTGATCGACCGCGCACGTGGTCCGAGTGGCCGGTGATCCTGAATAAAATTGATTTGCTGGAATATGTCGATTAACGGGCAACATCGACATGTCATCCAAGCGGCTATTATTCTGAAGTATCGTATTGATACTAATAACGCTTCGAGCTCCAACAAAGCAGTCATTACCAATAGTAATGGTTCCGATTTTTAACCACCCATCTTCAACCACATAGCCTGTTAATCGCGCATCAAATCCTATTGAGCTATTGTCACCTATCGTTACTACATCGTGTACAGCAATACCCGCAGTTCCTATGTAACAATTTTTACCTATTTTGGCACCGAGTAGTCGGTAATATAAAATCACTAATGGTGATCCTATAAGGCGTTCTGCGGAAAAAATATTGTTTTGTAAGCGTTCTACTAACCACCAACGCAGATAAAACCAGCCCCATAATTTATAGACCCCAGGTTTTATCCGGCCGACAAGGATCCATTTGGCACAGATAGTGAAGGCCAAAGAAGCAATTGGCATTCCTAAGAAAAGGGCTAAAAACACCAGGAGACTTTGGATTGAAAAAATTGGCAGATGAGTGGTCACCCAAGCATAGCAAATGACAACGGTCAGGAGTTGCCAGGCACTGATGGCATGTTGAATTAAACAGCCAAACACTTGCCCTAGAGCGCAAAGGGAATAGCTGATAGTCGATGGCTTGTATTTCATTGTTTTTTGTACGTTGTTTGTTTGTTGAGCAGGCATGTCTTGAAATTTCTTTGCCAATTGTTTAATCGTTGGATTTTCGTAAATATCAAGTATAGAAATGTTTTTCAGGGAGGGAATACCACGTAATTTAGACACGATTTTCGCAGCAGTTAGTGAGTGTCCGCCAAAGTCGTAGAAAAAATCGTGTTCAATGGATAATGATTGATGCTCCAGTGCGTCTTCCCATGCGGTGGTGATTTGTCTTTCTAAGTCGGTTGTTGGCGCAATGTAATTTTCAACTGGCGAGATGTTTGTGGGATTAGGCAAGGCATGGCGATCCACTTTGCCACTGGATAACAATGGAAATGAATCAACCATTTCAACGATAGAAGGCCGCATGAAATAGGGTAATTTACGTTCTAAGAATAATTTGAATTGTTTTAGATCAAAAGACGTTTTATCATCAGGCTGTAAATAGGCTACCAGTGATGGCTGACCTAATTCTTTCAGAGCAACCACGCCTTGTTTAATCGCTGGATATTCCATTATGACCGTTTCAATTTCATCCAACTCAATACGAAATCCTCGTAACTTGATTTGGGAATCCATTCGCCCTAAAAACTCAATGTTGCCCTCTGAATTGATTGTTGCCAAATCCCCAGTTCGATAAAGACGCTGCGTGTTATTGTTCGGATTTGTAATAAATTTTTCTGCCGTAATTGTTGGCTTGTTTACATAACCGTTTGCTAATGCCACTCCTCCAATGCATAGTTCCCCGGACTCCCCAGGCTTCACTGGTTGAAGTGTTTTATCAAGGATTAAAATCTCATAACCATTTAATGGTTTACCAATGGTAACCGGTTTATCGGGATAGCATTCAGCATAGGTTGCAATCACCGTTGCCTCAGTTGGTCCGTAGGTATTGATGATTCGAAGACCTGGTCGTGACCATTTTTTTACTAGGCTATCTCGGCAAGCTTCACCGCCTAGGATTAATAGCCTTAAGAGACTCAGGTCTCCTTCTAAGGTGGACAAGAGCGTTGGCACCGTAGAAAAAAAAGTGATTTTTTGGTCATTTAAAAAATCAATTAACCCGACACCTGAGCGGATATCTTTTGAGGTACAAGCCACCAAGGTGGCACCATTAGCAAATGCCATCCAGAGTTCTTCCATGGAGGCATCGAATGCCAATGAAAATCCTTGGTAGACTCGATCTTGTGGGGTCATTTGGTATAACTTGCTGGCTTCTGTCACATAATGGCAAATGCTCTGATGAGAAATTTCAACCCCCTTTGGTTTGCCAGTGGAACCCGAGGTATAAATGACGTAGCAGGGGTTATCTATTTTGCTTGGGGGTAAGTGCAAGCGAACACGAGGTTGTTGCAAAAGTTCCGTCTTGATGTCATCGATGAGCAGGATATTAGGAAATTGAATCTGGTCATGGCGATTAAATTGAGTGAGCGAGGTAATAATGGAATGGAAGGGCATGTCCGACAAAATAAAGTTAACGCGCTCGTCTGGGTAGTCTATTTCAATAGGAACGTAAGTTGCACCGGTTTTTAATATCGCTAATATGGCGATATAACTTTCAACAGAACGTTCTAAAAAAATCCCGACCTGATCTGTTTCAGTGATGCCGATTTCTGATAAATAATGAGCAAATTGGTTCGTGCGCCATTCCAGTTCTTGGTAGGTGAGGGTGGCATCGTCACAGATCAAGGCGATGTGATGGGGATATTTGTCTACCGAACGTTCAAAAAGCTCGTTGAGACGTATGTTATTTGTTGAGTGCAATTCTGTCATTCCGTGGCCCCAGCAATTTAAATTATCGACGACTCATTATAGGATAGCACCATAAACAGATTATAAATCACTTAAATAGCAAATGAGACTATTGAATGAATATTTAGTCTGTGACTGGTACCAACGAACCATGTTTCATTTCTCGAAACCAGATTGTATAACGTTCCAGAACCTGTTAAGTTTTCTAACTTTAAACAAGGAGAGGATGTTATGTCAGAGAAATTCACACAGTTGACTCAAGGCCTTAATATACAATTGGCTAAAATACGCAAAGAAATGCCGGAATTAATGTCTGGCTTTAGTGCCATGGCTCAGGCTGCCACGAAAGATGGGGCCTTGGATAAAAAATCGAAAGAGCTGATAGCAATGGCGTTGGCTGTAGCGAGTCGATGTGACGGATGCATTGGTTTTCATTCACAAGCGTTGGTGAGGTTAAAAGCTAGCCGAGAAGAATTATTAGAAACATTGGGCATGGCAATCTATATGGGCGGTGGACCCTCTTTGATGTACGCGGCAGAAGCATTAGAAGCCTTTGAAGAATTTAGCCAAAGTTAATGGATGCTAACGTGCCGGCAGCGCACCCACTGATAAAATTTGTTTGATGGCGGCGGTCTTCGTTTTGGTTTGACAAGGATAGGTTTTTTTAAGACCTATTAAAGCGACTTGAGAGACCGTCATTTTGTCTTTGTCACTTTGTTGGCTTGAAATTTCGCGGTATGTTTGTTGGATAATTTCGCTCAAGGTCGATCCATTCAGTTGCACGCTTGGGGGTAAACAAAAAAGTGGACCCCCCATTTGTTTTGCAGTTTCGTTTGAAAGCAGCAGTGTTTCAGCAATGCTCTCACTGGTAAGAACCAATATGGTGCGCGCCGACCTTGCCCATGTTTGCGATTGTTGGTCTGCTTTCATTTCCATTTGCGGTATATTTTTAGCAATGTTCATGAAGTGATCTATCGTATCAGCAAAAACGCTTACAGAGCTCATCAACAATAACAACATCATTCGTAGCATAAAAATTCCTCGTTTGTTTGACAGGTTAACCTAAAGGGTGAGGTGTGATAAAATGAAAACTAACGGCCAAAAGTAAAAAAAGAAACAGGGCAATGGATATACCAATACGAACACTTAATGCTTTCACCGTTCGTTTTGTTTTGCCTGAATCATGCACCAAAAAAAATAGGCCACTAAATAAACTCACTAAGATTAACACCATAGCGATGATAATAATGATTTTGGCAAACATTTGTTATACTCCTGACCGTATTCATTCTATTTTAAGATAAAACAATGCCTAGTGTAGCTCGTTTTAAAGTTCGTTTCACTCCCCATTGGCGGATGACGTTATTTACGTTGGTTGCCTTCTTATTATTTTTACGCTTGGGCTTTTGGCAGCTTTCTCGAGCTCAGGAAAAAAAGGACATGTTAACGGCCAATCAGCGTTATGAAAAGCGCTCCCCCAAAAAATGGCATCCTGCAATGCGACTTCCAAAGCAATATGAGCTTATTCAGGTAGACGGTGTATTCTTGCCGCAGGTCTTGTTACTGGATAATCAATATCATCACCACCAGTTGGGTTATCACGTGATTTCTCCGATGGCTTTAACAATCGATACGGTGGTTTTGGTCGATAGGGGGTGGGTGCCAGCGCAGGTCAATCGCCAAACATTACCGGAAATTTATAGACCTACAGGACCTCTTTCTCTGGCTGGAAGTGCGTATTACCCTTCTGAAAAAAATTGGTTATTGGGGCCATTGGTAGAAAAAGAGCAACCCAATACTGCAGTGATTGAATTACTAAAACCCAAGTTAATTAGCCAATTTTTGCATAAATCAGTGTATCCGTTTATTATTCGCCTTGGGAAACAGGAGGCAAATGGTTATGAGCGAGAATGGCCAATCGTTGCGATGTCGCCACAACGTCATTATGCCTACGCATTGCAGTGGTTTGTTTTTGCTCTAATTGTTTTGTTTTTATATATTTTGCTTAATGTGAAGAAGAGACATGAAACGACTTCGTTATAACATGGTTGTACTTTTTTTTCTGTTGTTATTGTTTTTAGCACCGGGTATAGCAGCCTTATTATTTTATAAAAATCCCGCATGGTTGGGTGAGGAAACGACAAATAAGGGCCACTTGTTAACCCCCTCCGTATTATTTAGTGAATTACAAAAGGAGCCGCCCTCATTAGACAAAGCACTGGTTAAATTGTCAGTCGGCCCAAAATGGAAGTTGATTTTATGGAGTCTTAAGGATTGCGGACAAAGTTGTATTGTTGAGTTGGACAAGCTCGCGAGGATTAGGCTTGCTCTCGGGCGACATTTATTTGCGGTTGAACCGATGCTGGTTTTAGGCCCGAATACGGAGCAGTTACCGAAGAAATTAATGGATGCTCTAAAAGAGCAGGGCATACATGTTCAGAGGCTATCAAAAAATGAAGCGCTATTGGAGCCTTTATTGAAAAATGATCTGGCGTTATTTATTGCTAATCCGGATAACTATCTGGTACTGGCTTACGATGCTTTTGTGAAGCCCGATGATGTATTCCATGATATTAAACAATTAGTCAATTAAAAAGGGTGGTTGGATTGAAAGCATTACGTTTGTTGGTCATTTTTGCAGCTGTGTTGGCGCTTTTTGTTGTCATGTTGGGTGCTTACACGCGTTTAACGGATGCAGGTCTTGGTTGCCCGGACTGGCCAGGTTGTTATGGTCATATGATTATCCAGCAACCGTCATCGCAGCATCATCTATCGACTCCTGTGGAATCGCGCAAAGCACTCACTGAAATGGTACATCGATATTTTGCAGGAACTTTGGCTTCGCTGATTTTTGTCATTTGGTTTTCGGTGTTGCTTGGGAATAGAGGTAAAAAAAAATATCCATCTCGATTACCATCATTACTAGTCTTGTTGGTATTGTTTCAAGCCGCATTAGGAATGTGGACGGTTACTTTAAAACTGTTGCCCGTTGTTGTGATGGGTCATTTATTGGGCGGTATATCTATTTTTGCAGGTCTTTGTTATTTTCAAATGCAATTAAGCCCTTATAAAGGTCCGAAAAGGCCAGGGTGGCGATTTTTTATTGGTCTTGGAGCTGTTCTTGTTTTTCTTCAAATCGCATTGGGGGGGTGGGTCTCTGCGAATTACGCGGGGGTTGCCTGTGTTGGTTTTCCTCGTTGCAATGGGATTTGGTGGCCAATCTTGCATTTTTCCAAAGGATTTAACTTGTTTTCATCAATAGGCGCTAACTATCAAGGGGGGGTGCTGGATAGTGGCGTTAGGATAACTATCCAATGGGTGCATCGTTTAGGCGCATTCGTTGTTGCTGGTTATATGGTAATCTTGGGGCTTGCAATAGTTCTGCGTTTTAAAAAATCGAAACTGCGACTTTTTGCATGGATTTTATTATTTCTTATCCTGATTCAATTTGCCTTAGGGATTGCTAATGTTGTTTACTTACTGCCATTGTGGGTTGCGGTATTACATAATGGAGGCGCTGCATTGCTTTTGGCAACAGTCGTGATGATGCGCTATTTAGCGACCGAGGGGTGCGTTGATGTTATTAAGCACTGAAAACCGCAGGACTAGTGTTTGGCGTGATTATTTAGAATTATGCAAACCGCGCGTGGTCGCATTGATGCTTTTAACGGTGTTGGTGGGAATGTATTTGGCAGCACCCGGTTGGGTTTCTTTAATGACCATGGGATGCAGTTTGTTGGGCATTGGGATGTGTGCCAGTAGTGCTGCAGCCATCAATCATTTAGTGGATAAACGCATTGATGCGCTCATGTTGCGCACTAAAAATAGACCGGTTGCTCATGGACGGGTTTCTATAAAGCAGGCCATGTGGTTTGCAATAATCATGGGAATGATAGGTTTGGTCGTTCTTGGTTATTTTGTCAATACGTTAACAGCAATCCTTACTTTTATAACATTGATAGGGTATGCGGGTATTTATACGGGATTTCTTAAACGAGCGACGTCACAAAACATAGTCATTGGTGGGCTTGCAGGCGCTGCTCCTCCACTCTTGGGATGGACGGCCGTAGCAAATCATTTAGATCCACAGGCGTTGTTATTGGTATTGATCATCTTCACGTGGACGCCCCCACATTTTTGGGCGCTTGCTATTTATCGATTCGAAGATTATAAGCATGCCGAAATTCCAATGCTACCTGTGACCCACGGCATTCGATATACCAAATTGAATGTGTTGTTATATACCATTCTTTTGTTGGTCGTCACGACCTTGCCTTTTGTCGTTGGGATGAGTGGTTGGTTCTATTTGATTAGCGCTTGTCTTTTAGGCTTAAGATTTCTGTATTGGGCTATTAAGTTGTACGGCAGTGATCAACCAGTCGTAGCGATGTATACGTTTCGCTTTTCAATTATTTATTTAATGTTGTTGTTTGTGGTGTTATTAATTGATCATTATTTATAAGGCTATCGCATGCTGAAAAAATGCGCTAAAATATCGAAGATGATGTTTTATCTGCTGGGAATGTTGATACTCTTATCCTGGTTGGGTTTTTCTTTTTTTAAGAGCGTGATTAAACCGCTGGATCTGAGCAAATTTCATGGGACAGTCTTTGATAAACCCCGGGCAATCAAATCGTTTGTATTAACAGGGATTGATAAACAACCTTTTGATAATGAGCATCTGAAAGGTCAGTGGACCATGTTGTTTTTTGGTTTTACTAGTTGCGCTACCATTTGCCCTTTAACCATGGCAGAACTGGCTAAAATGTATCGACTTTTAGAGGAGAAGGGTGTAAAACCTCGACCAAAGGTCGTGATGGTATCTGTCGATCCAGCTCGGGATAATTTGAAAAAAATATCGCATTACGTGAAAGCCTTTCATCCTGCTTTTTACGGTGCGACGGGAGATCAAGCACAAATTAAAGTGATGGCCAGTGATTTGGGCATTGCTTACGAAAAAGGTCCACCAGCGGCAGGCGAAAAGCCGCAAGATTACTCTATGGTGCATTCAGGGACAGTGATGCTTTTTGACCCCCACGGCAATCTGCGCGAATTATTTACACAGCCACAGCAAGCATCATGGCTAGCGCAGGACTATTTATTGTTTGTTTCGTGAACTTCTCTGACAAAGATCGATGACGCATTCCTTTCGATCAGGGGGGGCATGAATTACATTTAAAAAAGGAATATAGAATTGATGAACATTGCAATACTTGCGACCAACCCTAATTTATACTCGCATCGACGTTTACAAGAAGCTGGAATAGCTGCCGGGCATCAGGTTCAAATTATAAATCCTCTGTACTGTTATATGAATATTGCTGTGTCTTCCCCAAAGCTTCATTATCGCAGTGGAGAATTATTGCCTAATTTTGACGCTGTTATTCCTCGAATTGGTGCGTCCAATACGTTTTATGGTACGGCCGTATTGCGTCATTTAGAAACCATGGGCATTTATACATTGAATGCGTCGATTGCCATTTCACGATCGCGTGATAAATTTCGCTCGTTGCAATTATTAGCCCGCAAAGGCATTCCAATGCCTCTTACAAGTTTTGCGCAGTCGCCCGATAACACAACGGATTTGATTCGTATGGTCGGAGGCGCGCCAGTGGTTATCAAGTTATTGGAAGGCACGCAGGGCAAGGGTGTTGTCTTGGCTGATAGTCATCAGTCTGCGGTGAGTATCGTCAATGCCTTTAAAGAAATGGGTGCTAATATTTTAGTGCAGCAATTTATCGAAGAATCTTGTGGGACTGATATTCGTTGTTTGGTCATTGGTGACAAAGTGGTCGCTGCAATAAAGCGCCAAGCCAAACCAGGTGAATTTCGTGCCAATGTCCATCAGGGCGGCAAGGCATTGAAGGTAAAGCTGACTCCTCAAGAGCGTACCCTCGCAGTGAGTGCCGCAAAAACCATGGGGTTAAAATTTGCAGGGGTTGATTTGTTGCGTTCTAATCAGGGGCCATTGGTTTTAGAGATCAATTCATCGCCTGGGCTTGAAGGGATTGAAAAAACAACTCAAATTGATATCGCTGGTAAAGTGATTGAGTATATAGAAAAGCATGCCAAACCGATTGGTGCGAATAATCTTTTTCAGGGTTAGTGCTTGTCAGATTTACCCAATAACCAATCCACACTAACCTCCAATTCATTCGCCAATGATTCTAATAGGGCAGGTTCGGGGCATAGATTGCCGTTTAGTATGGATTCGGCTTTAAAGCGTGGAGCCTTGATTAGTTTTGCAAAGACCTCCACTCGCTCCTCAGCGCGCTCCGGTACACCGATGTCATCAAGCTCTTTATTAAGGCGCTCTGAAAACAGTTTGTAGTTCATACCCACCTCGCTAGGATAAAACCTAAAAGAAGCAAATAAGCTGAAACCTACAGGATACATCGTTGCCTCTCTCAATATCTGTATAGCATATAAACAGTATTTTGCAACGGCAAGAACGATAAAAATTGCTCGATGAAATTTGGGACGAAGAAAAGAAGCCGGCTTCTAGGCCGTTATCGATATCCCGCGAAGCCCTCTTAGAAAAATTAGGCGGGCTCTTTTTCCTGGACTGTTTCAAGTGTTACCACGTTAATCGCGTGCAACCCTCGTTCACCCGTTTCTGTTTCGAAACTAACCATTTGGCCTGCAATCAATGTTTTATATCCAGTGCCTTCGACAGCAGAGAAATGAACAAAAATATCATCTCCACCATTTTCAGGGATAATAAAGCCCCATCCTTTTGCATTGTTAAACCATTTTACTTCGCCTTTAGCCATGACTCCTCCGTTTTCTACAGCTATGAAATGGAATGACACCTCAATAACAACACCATTCATCCATAAATAACCGTTGTTATTGTTAATCATATTTTTTATGACTAGGTTCAACATAACTCAAAATGGATTTATCTAACAACATTTTTTTTAAAATAACCGTAAATAAATTTAAAAAATGAACAATAGAGTTTATTTTTAATCGAGGTATGGACGTAAATTTTACTTTGTGCTTATAATGCGCCGCAGCAACGTTCTACTTTACAGGGACTTATATAAGGAAATCGAAATGAAAAGCTCAAAAAATCCAACACTAGCCAATAATGACCCTTCTCAATTTAGCCTTCGAATGGCAAATTTAACTAATACTATTAGACACAAAAGAAGCTTGCTGGATAGGGCGTCTTATTCTTCCATAAAAATAGCATTGCTGGGGCTTTTGTTATGTGGAGGAGTCATCGCTCTTGGTGTGCTTTATCACTTCTTGCTTGTTGTTATCGTTGCATCGGTTTGTGCTGCTTTTATTGTTTTTCTTGGAGCGTTGCTTAGAAACCATTACAGTAGCAACCAACGTCCTCAAGAAGAGATGCTTAAAATGGTTGAAAACTTTGGGCAAGTTGTAGATGACACGATCTTGAAGTTGCAAGAGCAACTGGCACAGACAACTGCAATTAACGAGAAACTCCAAGCAAGCTGTAAGACTTTTGAAGAGCAAGTGGGGAGCCTTACTCTTGAAAATAAAAAATTGGCCGAAGAAAATGACAGACTTTCTTTAATTGAACAAAAACTTGCAGATACGCAGGCCAAACTCGCTGAAACCACAGCGCAACATCAACAAGTGGTTGAAAAGTTAAAAACTGAAGTCAGTGACTTAGGAACAATGAAAGACAAATTAACTGAAGAGAATAAAAAAATGGAAGCAGCCCTGACTCTTCTTCAGTCCATGATAGCCAGTATGACAGACCACTTGGCTAAAGATACCGATCAGAAAGCGTCGTTCCTTGAGAATTTACAACAATTTCTCAAGGATGGCTCAACTGCTTTTGACACGGCGGTTTTAAACCTGCGTGCGGTACAAACCAAGTTAGAAAAGACAGAAAAAAAATACACGGCGCTATTAGCAGAATACCAACAAACAACGGCAAAACTCAATGATGTTTCTAAACGATTGGACACACAGTATTTACCTAACCAATCTATTTTCAGAGCCCCTTCTCCCGCTTCTCCCACTCTCCCACCCAATCAGTCACTGCCATTAAGTTAAAACTTGTCATCCCCGCATAGGCGGGGATCTATCGTGCGCCAGGCATGGCGCAAAACTTGGCGGTGAAAGTCCGCTATGGGCTGATTCGAACCGGTCCATTAGCCTAGGCAAGGGTGTCCATCGTGAGATGGAATCTGA
>Ga0214923_10005292_pt1 | contig 15092 bp, 13 predicted proteins | sample LL1510_MetaG_FD_177993 | JGI IMG/M metagenome (GOLD analysis project Ga0214923, IMG submission 177993) | Freshwater microbial communities from Lake Lanier, Atlanta, Georgia, United States - LL-1510 | ecosystem: Environmental > Aquatic > Freshwater > Lake | place: USA: Georgia | collected...
TATTTAGATGGGTATTGGATTTCACAAGATGAGTTTAATAAAGCATCTGATATTGATAAAATGATTTTATATATTGATAAAATAAATAATATTGGTACATTAATAATAATAATAAATAATCAAATAGTATCAAATGAAGAATATCAATTATATATTGATGAAGAAAATATTAAATTTCAAGATTTAATATTACAATTTAATATTTCATTTCAAAATAATAAAAAAAAAGATTATGTATGGAATAATAAAACTTTTCATTGTTCTTTAAATATACAAACAGGAAATATAAAATTATTTAATCATAAAGATAAAATAATATTTGGTGATTTTATAAAAGATAATATTATATCTAATTATATTAATCAATAATTTTATAAATTAATTTAATTAAATTAATATAATAATTCTTAATTATGAATTGTAATATTATTATTTTTTTAATATTAATATTAATATTAATTATTAATTTAAAACATATATTTAACAATAAAGTAAAATATTATTTCTTAAATAAAAATGAATTAAGTTATATTCTATTACAAGATAAAGATAAATTTTATACATCTTTAAGTAATAAAAATTTATTATTAAGAAATATTACAAATAAAGATAATTTTTTAAAATCAATTAGTAAACATTTATATACTTTATCAGATAAAGAGAAATATATAATAACTAAAGCAATAAAAAAAGCAGATAAGAAATTAAAAAAAATAAAATATCCAGGATTTAATTATTTAAAACTAAAAAATTATAATTGGATAATTGGGTGTAGTATAGGAGATAAATATGAATTTGGTTATCCACATACAAGAAATAATATTATTATTTTAAATTATAATAATAATGTATATGATAAAAATTTATATAAAACATTAATACATGAACGAGTACATATATATCAAAAATTATTTCCAAATGATATTAAATTATTTTTACAATACTTTCAATTTAAAAAAATAAAATTACAAAATGAAGATAATCTTGCTAATCCAGATACCGATGAATATATATATTCATTAAATAATAATAATTTTGAATGCATTATAAAAAATAATTTAGACTTAAATTATACTGATAATAATTATAAATGTGAACATCCATATGAGTTTATGGCATATTTAATTTCAGAAAATAGTTAATAAAAAATAAAAATAATTTGATAAGAATGTGATATATATTGATAATAAATAGCATAAGAACTAATTTCATCTTGAATACATATTTCAAATTCTTCTTTTTTTTTATCAAAAAGATAATTAGATTTCCAAATATTTAATAATAATAATAATATTTCTGACATATTATAAAATTGACCACGATATTTAGAAGTAATTATATATTTATAATTTTTATTAATATCATTAATATCATATATAATAGGTTTAATTAAAGTTAATTTATTATGTGTATTATGGTCAGTTAAATTGCAAATTTCTCTCCATTGATTAATTAAATTGGTAATATTACCTGAATCTAATTTAGATAAATAATAATAATCTGATAAGTTAATGTGATTCATATATTTTTAATAAAGAGTTTAAATAGTTATATTATAATAAATAAAAAAATAATAAATTGTTTTTAAATTATATGAATTTAAAAATCGTCATCTAATGATAAAGAAGTTTCTTCAATAGACGCAGTTGCATTAGCTTTAGAATATTCAGTAACTCTCTGTTCAAAGAAATTCGTTTTATTAAAAATATTCCCATTTATATTTATTACATATGCGATTATTTTTAATATATTTTCTTAGTGTGCATCGAGCGATACCGCGTTTTTCATATAATTCCTTCATAGATTTATAAATAATAATTTCGTTCGTTTCGATATTTGTTTCTTTTATTGATTTACAACTAAAAATTTCATATTTTTCATCATCTGATAGATTTCCATTATAAGATGATTCATTTACATAATAGAACTCATTTAATATTTTTTCTTCGTCAATGTATCTATTTAATTTTACAAATCCTATATGTAATAATTTACATAATTCAGATTTTGTTTTATATATTTTTACAAATTCTTTATTTTTATCTAATTGAATTACCCGTTCTATTTTTTTTGGTTCTAAAATTATTTTATTTGTTGGATTTATTTGTTCGCCGGTATAATTCCATCTAAAATTTTTATACACATTATTATTTTTAATACTTCTATATATACTATTATAACCATATTCAGGATTCGCAGTTACAATAGAATTAATACATTCATAAGTTTCTATTATTTGTAATGTTGTGGGGTCTATTTTATCAACTTCTCTTTTCTTATGTATTCTATCTGACACAATATTTTTAGTTTCTATAAATGGTTTATTATCATTATTGTTATTAGTTTCATTTAATTTATAATCTAATATTTCTTTTTCTAATTTTTCTATTTTATTTTTTAGTTCATTTACTATTTCACCGTCTTTTAATAATAATTGTTTTCTTAGATTTAGATTTTCATTTTCTAAATCTATAATTTTATTTTTTAATGTTATAATTAGAAGTTTTTCATTTTCAACATCGTTATTTAATTCGATTAATTTATTTTTAATCATTTCTATATCATTTACTTTTAATAATTCTGTCTGTTGTTTATCATTAATTGTTCTTTTTATTCTAAATTTATATTGTTCTAAATAATCTATTAATAATTTTTCTAATAATTTATTATCTTTACTTTCAATACAATATATGAGTTCAATATCATCGCCAATTTGCTTTTTATGAGTTCTTAATCTAGTCACTATATCATCAGTATATCCAAATTTATATATAATTTCATTATCAATTTTTACTTTAATTAAATATACTACACATCTTTTATTAAAGCTATCTCTTAATGTTATTTCAACTTTCTTTCTATTTTCTAACTCTTTATTTTTTAATTCTTTATTTTTATTTTTTAATTCTTTATTTTTATTTTTTAATTCTTTATTTTTATTTTCTAATTCTTGATTTTTATTATCTAATTCTGATTTCCTATATTCATTTTGATATTCTAAATAAAATTTAAATACTCGTTCTAACTCAATATAATATTTTTTTATTTCTTTTGATTTTGGGGTTTGTAATAGCATAAGTGATTGCTTAAAACAATCAGGGGAAACTATTAAATGTTTTACTTTATTATGTTCATTATATTCATTATTTTCTATCGGCACCTCATGGGTAGATAGAAATAATTTAAAATCTTTAGAATTTAAATATTTATAATCCACAATAATGTCAAAATTCCTTTTAACTAAATTCAAATAATTTTGTTTTTCTTTCCATAATTCATTGCTATTATATCCAATATATTTTAGCATATCATTATCAATATAAATCCACATATCATCTTTAATATTTTGCCAAAATTTATCTAAATATATATCATTATACTGATAATTTAAATTATTCAATAATTCTTTTACTGTTAATAATGGTTTATTAATATTAATAATACTATTAGTTAATATTAATTTTGTCATATTAATTTCTATTTTTATAATTTTAATAAATAGTATATATCTATATGCATGTAATATTTAAATAGAATATACTATTATTTTATCTTAAATTGTTAAATAGAGTGTTATTTCAACTACAAAAAAAATGATAATTATTTTTTAATTATCTACTATACTTAAAAATCATCATCTAATGATAAAGAAGTTTCTTCAATAGAAGCAGTTGCATTAGCTTTAGAATATTCTGTAACTCTTTGTTCAAAGAAATTTGTTTTATTTTGTAATCCAATATTTTCCATAAATAAAAATGGATTTTTAGTATTATATATTTTTTCAATTTCTAAATTCATTAATAAATTATCAGCGACAAATTCAATATATTTACACATTTCTTCAGCATTCATGCCAATTAATCTACAATTAAACGAAGATGTAATAAATTCTTGTTCAATAGAAACTGCTTCTTTTACAATTGTAATAATAATATCATTATTGCAATTTAATTCATAATCATTTCGATTTTTTAATTGATTATATAATAAAATTGCAAAATCTCTGTGAATTCCCTCATCTCTGGCAATATATTCATTAGATTTAGTTAATCCAGATAAGATATTTTTTTCTTTAATCCAAAATATTGCACAAAATGATCCCGAGAAGAAAATACCTTCTAAAACAGCAAAAGCTATTAAACGTGTACCAAAACTAGATTCTTTATCATCAATCCATTTACTAGCCCACATTGCTTTTTTAGTAATTGCTGGTATATGATCAATAGCATTTTTAAATTTAATTTTTTTATCTGAATCTGTAATATATGTATCTAATAATGTTTCATATGTAATAGAATGAATATCTTCCATCATTTTTTGAAAATTATAAAATAATTTTGTATATACTTTCATATCTAATGGTAATGTTTCAACATCATTCATAAATCTTTCTTCTAAATTAATATTAACAATTTGATCTGATTGAGCAAAGAATGCTAATATATTTGAAAGGAAATATTTTTCATCTTCATTAAGTTTATTATCCCAATCATATTTATCTTTACTTAAATCTAATTCTTTTTCAATCCAAAAACATGAACGGGCTTGATTATACATATTAAAAATTTCATAATTCTTAACTGGAAAAATCGATTGAATTTTATCATTCATTTGGACAAAAGATGAATTCATTATTAATTAAATTTCTTTATTATTTATTAATTAATCTGTTAATATATTTAATATAAATTAAAAAAAATTCAATTTTAAATTACAAAAAAATATTAATTTTAAATTAAATATAATCTTATTATATTAATACATATATTATATAATATACCCTAAATATTTATAATTATTAATAATTATAAAAATATTTAGGATTATTTAATATAAAAGAATAATTTCACTTAGTTGAAGTATTTACTATATAATATATAATATTATATAAATTTAGATAGAGATTATATAATTTAAATTTATATAAATTTATAAAATTAAAAATATTTTATTGGTTATAATACTAATTATGTTCAAGAATATATATTTTTAATTTTAATATGTTGATTACAGTATTATATTCTGTAATCATTTATTTTTTTTTATATTTAAAGATAAAATATATTATTTATTAAACTATTACATATAATGAAGAATCTCAATATTATCAATGAATATTTAGAGTTAGTAAAATTATATGATTCTCAATATGAGAATTCAATAGTATTGTTACAAGTAGGCAGTTTTTATGAAATGTATAGCATTATTTATAATGACCCGAAATTAAAGCAGATATGTGAATTATTAAATATTATTATGTCTAAAAAAAATAAATCAATCACTAAAATATCAAAATGCAATCCATATATGTGTGGTTTTCCATGTGTTGCTTTAGAAAAATATTTAGATATTCTTATTAATAATAAATATACTGCTATAGTATTTAATCAATATTTAGACAAAAAAACAATTAAAAGAAAATTAGATCGTATATATTCAATTGGAACATATATAGATAGTGAAAAATCTATTCAAAATGATAATTTAATTTTATCTATTTATATTGAATATTCTGAATCTAAAATTAATTTAGATGCTAAAGAAACATTCATTAATGGATTATCTATTATTGATTTATCAACCGGGTCTATTAAAGTTCTTGAAATATATAATAATGATTATACAAAATTAATTGAAGATTTAAATAAAGAACTTATAATTTATAATCCTAAAGAAATTATATTTACTTATAATTCTAATTTATATAATTCAAAACATTATCAAGAACTATTCTCATTTTTTAAAAATAAAAATTGTATATTACATAATCATAACATAGATAAAGATTATGAAAATCTAATTTATCAAAATGAATTTTTTAAAACTATTTTTAAAAATATTTTATCAAATGATACTTATTTGTCACCAATTGAAATATTAGATTTAGAAAAATTAACATATATTAGAATTTCTTTAATTACATTATTAAAATTTGCTTATAATCATGATAATATGATTATTAATAATCTAAATAAACCAGAAATTATATCAAATTTAAAATATTTAAATTTACATAATAATGCATTATATCAATTAAATATTTTATCTAATTCTAATAATTATAAATATAATAGTTTATTTGATATCATTAATAAAACATCAACATCATTAGGTAAACGTTATTTAAAATATAATTTAACATATCCATTATTAGATATTGAAGAATTAAATAATAGATACAATTTAATTGATAAATTATTTAATCAAAACATTTATATTAAATATGAAAATGAGTTAAATAATATTTTGGATATTGAAAAATATCATAAAAAACTAGGAGTTCAAAAATTAATACCATACCAATATGGAAAATTAAATACATCTTATAAAGCAATTATTAATTTAATCAAATTATCTAAAAAACATTTTACATTATTTGATTATAATATTTTAAATACTTTTACAGAATATTATAATGAATATTTACATTATTTTAATATTTCAAATTTAGAATTATATAATTATACAAATTTTCAATCTAATGTATTTAATAATATTTTTAATGATGGTGTTGTTACTGAATTAGATACTTTATATAATTTTTGTAATGATTATACAAATAATTTAAATAATATTGCTAATAAATTATCTCAATTAATTAATAATGATAAAATAGAATTAAAATATACAGATAGAGATGGATATTTTTTATCTTTAACAAAAATAAGAGCAAATAAATTAAAAAAAATATTAGAATCACAAAAAATAAATGATCATGAATTAGATGGAATTCAATTCTCTAATAAAACTCAATCAAATACATATATTACTTCTAAATACATTAAACATCTATCAGATAATATTGTTAATAATAATGTAAAAATTCAAACAATAATGAAAAACAAATATTTAGATATTAGTATTTCATTATTTAATAAATATTCTACAATATTAAATTATATTAATTATTACATTAGTTATATTGATTTAATTAAATCATTTACAAAATGTTCGATTTTAAATAATTATAATAAACCAGAAATTATAGAATTAGAAAAGTCATTTATTGAATGTAAAGAAATTAGACATCCAATATCAGAACAATTACATAAAGAATATAATTATGTTACTAATGATATATCATTAAATGAAAATAAAATAGGTTATTTATTATATGGATCAAATGGAGTTGGTAAATCGACCTTAATGAAAGCAGTTGGTTTAAATATTATTTTAGCACAAATTGGATGTTATGTTTCTGCATCTGAATTTAAATATTATCCTTATTCGAATTTATTTACTCGTATTGATCATTCTGATAATTTATTTAAAGGATTATCATCATTTGAATCCGAAATTTTAGAATTAAAAACTATTTTAAATTATTCAGATGAATATTCTTTAGTATTAGGTGATGAAATATTAAATAGCACTGAAAACATTTCAGCAATTTCAATAATTAGTGCATCTATTAATTATTTCTTACAGAATAAAATTTCATTTATATTTGCTAGTCATTTACATCAAATTCCTAATTATATAAATAAAGAATTACAAAATAAATTAAATATTAGTCATTTAAAAATGGATTATAATCAAGAAACAAAAGTTTTTATTTATAATAGAAAATTATTTCCAGGAATGCCAATTCAAAATTATGGTTTGATTGTAGCAAAATCATTATTAAATAATGATTTTATTATTTCAAATTCTTTAGAAATACAAAATAAAATTATTAATCCTAAAGAACAAAAAAATATTATTTTAAATGAACATTCATTAACTAATTCATTTAAAAAATCTAAATATAATAAAAATATATTAATGACTAAATGTTATATTTGTAATGATTTAAATATTAATGAACATTCATTAAATGTATTAGAAACACACCATATTATATTTCAAAATAATTTTGATAATAATAAATGTTTAATTTCTAAAAATTCACATATAAAAAAAAATCAAGATTCTAATTTAGTTAATTTATGCAAATTTCATCATTTAGAAGTTCATAAAAATAATATTTTAATTAATAATTGGATTAAAACATCGAATGGTAAAATTTTAGATTATAAAATAATAAATAAATAAATATATAAGTTTATAAAATTTACATATTATTCCTTCATTTCTTTAATATAGTTTTTTAAATCATGAATTTCGACATATAAATCTTTTATACAATTTACTAAATGTGGAATAATACCAGTATATTGAATTTGGTGTAAATCTTCTAATTCATCTGTTTTAGTAATATCAACAACTGATGGTAATATTTCTTTAACCTCTTGTGCAATAAATCCTGAATATTCTTTAGAATTATTATTTTTAAATTTATATTTTTTTGGTTGTAATTCCAAAATTGCAGATACTGACTCTTCAATTGGAATATTATAAATTTCTTTCTTTAATCTTAAATCTGATGTTTCAACAATATGGGTTGAACTTACTAAATCTGAATGTACAGTACCAACATTAAGACGATCACAAGTAAATACTCCACTACTACTTAATGTTGCAACTTGAGTTAATACACCATTATTTGCTAATTTCCATTTATAACAACCTGATTCAGAACTATCAGTAACATCTGTTGAGTATGCTTCCATTGTTCCTAATGTAAATATTGTATATGTACTATTTAATGCACTAAATTCCATACCAACTCCTAATCCATTTGCTGGTGTTGTATCCGGTAAACCAGTTAAACTTAATAGTAAATCTACTGTATTATTTGCAACATTTTGTTTAGTTAATGATAATGAATGACCACTAATATTTCCACCAATTAATACAGATGGATTATTACCAGTTGGTAATATCGTCAATGATCCGGTAGATGTCATTTGAAAATCACATTTATATGATGGTGAACCATCATTATCATTATAAGTTAATCTTAAACAATCTCCTGTTGCATGATTAACTTCTAAACCAAATGTTCTTGCTGATGTATTTATACCAACATTACCAGTTGTATTTAATGCATCTATTAAGGCAGTTGATAATGTTAAATTATCCGCAATTAATGTTGTTGCTGATAATGTATTAATATTTTCAATATCTCTATCTGAATCTAATACTAATGCTTTACTAGCAGATGCAGTCCCCGGTGTTACATTTGTATAATTTAATTGAGAACCAGTTGCAGTTACTAAAGTATTATTTAAAATTAATCCAGTAGTTGAACCATCGTGATTCGAAATTCTTAAATCACCAGTTAATGTAAAATTATTTATATCAGATAAATTATTAGATATATCTTTAGATACTAATAAATTATTATATGTAATAGAATCATTATATCTTAAGATTTTTAATGTTTTATCAAATAATAATCTCCCTTCAATAGTTTCTAAACCCGAAAAATCGGAACTTATAAAATTTTTTAAAACAACCATTAGTAAATAAAATAATTATAATATGATTATATAATTATGAATATAATTATTATAACATCGTAAATATAATTTTATATAAAAAAAAAGTATTATAAATAAGTAAATAAATATTTAATTACATCTAAAATCTATAGAATTTGATTGTTGTTTACAAGATAAACCATTTTTACATTTATTATGTATCCAATTAATTTCCTGTCCATTATTTTGTCCGCATAATACACCCTTTTCTAATTCATTAGGTAAGCATTGACTATAGTAAGGTGAATATTTAACACAAATTCCATCTTTACAAGTTTTAGTTTTTATATCTTTACCTCCACATTGTTCCCATATATTAGCATTTTGATTATCATCATTTATATTATTAGTATTAGGAGTATTAGGAGTATTAGGATTAGGAGTATTAGGATTAGGAGTATTAGGATTAGGAGTATTAGGATTAGGAGTATTAGGATTAGGAGTATTAGGAGTATTTGTATTAGGAGTATTAGGAGTATTAGGATTAGGAGTATTAGGAGTATTAGGATTAGGAGTATTTATTATTTTACATTTTTTTTTTGAATTTTCTATAGTTGATACTGGAGTTGAATTTGGTGTTGATACTGGAGTTGAATTTGGTGTTGATAGTGGTGTTGAATTTGGTGTTGATACTGGAGTTGAATTTGGTGTTGGATTAATACTAGGTATAGAATCTGAAGTAGGATTATTTATTGAACATAAATTTTCTTTAATATATTTATATGAAATTTCTGATAATTTTCGAGATTGGCATGGTTCATCAATATTTATATTTTTATCATTTATAATTTCTGCATCCCAACAAGTAGAATAATATTCTTGAGGATTAAATTCCCAAATCCATTTAAATGAATAAATACCAGGTTCAATATTTGATTCTAAATTAAAACACATATAACATACGGTTTTATCCATATTATTACAAAATCCGGGACAATTTTGAAAACCTAAATAATCAATAGTTCCAACTTTATGATTGTTATTTAAATGTTGATATTCTTTTTTAAAATCATCAGTAATTTTATTAATTGATCTATAAATTTTTACACCATTATCTTGAATAAATGGATTGGTACATTCTGCCGCTACATGATTTTTGGAGGGATATGTTAAACATATTTGTGAACCAGGTATATATTTTGCCATTTTTAATGGTTCTTTATAATAATTAGAATCATAAGTATATTTACATTCTTGACCTTTAAAATTATAACCAGTATCAAATCCAAATCCTCGATTTAGATCACTTTGATATTGCAATTGATAATTTCTGCCAACTCCCATACAATTATTTAAATCATAATTTATTGATAAATTAACATTATTGCCAATATTTGATAATTCATGTGGATAATTATTAGGTAATTTATAATCAGTACAACTAATCCAAGAATGTGCATGAATACCTAAAATAAATGAGAGTTCTAATAATAAAAATTTAATATATAAATTCATATTTACTTTAAATTGATATTGAATAAATGATAAGTATAATTAAATAGAAAGTGAAAAGTATATATATAATAATAAATTATAATAATTTAGAAATTATAAATAAATAATTAAATAACTAATAGTACTAATGGATAATACAATTGATAAACAATTAGATGAAATTAAACAAAAACTTACTGATGAAGAAATCGATAAAACATATCAGCGATCTGAAGCATTTGCATTAGTTCCTGTTTTAAAATTAATTTATCATACAACTGGTATAGATTATTCTAAAGATTTTAAAATTAAGATTCCATTATCATCAAATAAATCTAAAAATATTCCAATTAGTGAAATTGAAATTAATGATTGGAATTCCAATAATAAAGTATACAAATTATATTTAGATTTAGTAGATTCATCTTATGATTTAGATAACGAATTAACTATAAATAATTTATTATCAGATGGAATTACTTCATTATCTAATGAAATAAATAATAAAAAAAAAGAACAATTAATACAAATAATAACATTTTTAACTCATTCTGCTAAATTATTATTTGATCATTTAAAAAATAAATATTCTGAAATTTTAGAATATAATATTTCTTTAGATCATAATACAACAATTTATTTAGATTATAATAAACCATTACGATTAGGAATTAATATTAAAACCGTTAATTAATCAATTAATAATAATTTATTATGTTTAATATAATATTGCCATGGTCTATATACTAAAGTACCTAATTGAAATTTATCAATTCGGTCATCTATATATAATCCAATATAATTAATAATTGTATCATTTATATTTTGAATATTATACTTTATTAAAATTTCATATAAATATTGACATTTATATAAAAATTTATTATTAGATTCTTTATTATATGAAGGATCAAATAATTTGACATAATATAAATTAATAATTAAAAATCTAATTAAGACAAATGGATGTGGTATATATAAATTATCTTTAATATGTGCAATTGTTGGTATTACTTCATAATCTAATGAATTATAACAATATCCAATTGTTATTTTTTTCCCATTATTTTTATTTAATAAAGATAAATTATATCTTTTTAATCTAAAATCATTCATTATATAAATAACATTAGTTTTGATAATTAAATTAAAATCATTAGTATCTATTGATGAATTAATTATATTTTTTATTAATTCTATATATCGAGATGAAATAATAATATGTAACATATCATCAAAATTAAATAAATCAATATTTATTTTAATATTATTATTTAAAAAAGCTAATAGATATTCTATTGAATATGTATCTAATAATATAATTTGTAATTCTGATGTTTCTTTATTAAGTTGATTTAGTAAATTTTTTCTTATTCTAAAAGTTTCAGAAACATTATTATTATTCTTTTTAATTATCATATTTTTATCATAATCTTTTAATACGGATTGTAATAAATTATCATATAAATTATTATAACTTTTAGTATTTCTTTCTGTATTTTTTAATTCTTTATAATATTTAAGAAAATAAGATGGATTATATAATGAATGAGATAATATTAATAATTCATACAAATTATTACTATTTAATAAATCTGAAATTAATACATTATCTAATTTTAAATTAAATGTATTAAAATTAATATTTTTTATTTTATTTGTTAATTGATCAGAATATAAAAATAATAAATGTAATTTTATTATTTTATTATTATCAATAGATATGATTATTTCTTTATTTTTAATATAAGACGTCATAGTAACATATTTAGAATATGAATTATAAATATTATTACTAATTTCTATACCATCTTTATAAGGATTTGATGATAATAAACAAAATTCAAAATCTTTATCCAAATCCGATAACTGAAATTCTTTATTATTACATTTAGATAAATTAATATTATAATTTGATATTATAATATTATTTTTTGCGCAAATTTTAAAAATAATTTGATATAATTTATATAAATCATTTTTAAAATTTAATAACTTATATTTTGATTGTGATATTAAATATGTTATATTTGGTTCCTTTTCATTAAATTGAATATCATTATTAAATAAATTATTATTTAAAATCATTATCAGACAATTAACTTTTTAATAGGTTAAGAATCGATTTTTATACTATAATATTTAAAATAATTATTTCATTTATTTTAAATTATTTAATATAATATCATTATCATTTTAAATAAAATTAATATTTAAAATAATGAGAACTATTCCAAAACGTATACAAAATTCATATTTTCAATTACATAAATCTAGACTAATTTCTAAAGGGCATTTAGATCAGGATGCAATCGCACATTTTGAAAAAATATTAAATTCTGCTTTACCTAATAATACTTATGAAGAAAATATTTATTATTTTGTTAAAGATTTATATTATGATGATCCTAGTAAATTTTTAAATTATATTAATAATTCTAATTTACAATCATTAATTTTATATACTAATAATAAAAATATAATTAATCATTTTAATTTACAATATAAAGTATATATTAATTGGAATAATCTAGATAAAAAATATGTAGTTAAATTATATAAATATAAAACTATATCAAATTCATCATCTAATAATTCTATAAATTCTTTAAATTCTAATAATTCTAATTCATCATCTAATTCATTTGATGATAATGATTATATTGTCTAATATAATTAATATTAAATATAAATTATATTTACTAATATATATTATGAAATTATGAATTCTAATTTAGAAATCAAGAAAACAAATGCAGTAAATATATTTTTAAATAGTTTTGATAAATTTGATAATGATCAAGATTCATTATATTTAAGAATGAATAAATTAAGAAATATTCAACAAGATAATAATAATTTAGAAAAAAATCAAATTAATAATAATAATGATAATAATAAAAAAAATTGAATTTATAACAATATAATAATATAATAGTAAATATGAATAAAGATTTTATTTTAAAATATTTAAAAGATTTTTATTTTAATAATAAAAGATCTCCAATTATTTTAGATCCTACTCATCCATTTAAATATTATCATATCAAAAAATATTTTAATACTTGGAATAATGCATTATCTGAAGCAGGAGTCCCACTTAATAAACATGATATTATTTTAACTCAATGTCAAAATTGTTTTATTCCTATTAATAAACAACATAAAGAAATTAAAAAATCAGAAAATGATTTTTGTAGTCACAAATGTTCTGCAATTTTTAATAATACTGGTAGAAAAATGTCTGAAACAACTAAAGAAAAAATTAGACAAAAATTACAACTTATTCGATTTACTAATTGTAAAGTTTGTAATATTGAATTTCGTTATAAAAAAAGAAAGAAAATGACTTGTAGTGATAAATGTTTAAGTGATTTAAAAAAACTAAATAATAGAAAAAAAAGAGAACTTATTTTTGATTCTGATGGTAATTAATTAAAAAATTGAATTTTTATTTTTTTATTTAATTATCATGTCTATTTTAAATAAATTTACTAGTTTTTATAATATTAATAAAAGAATTCAAACTGAATTATGTAAAAAAACTATCCATCAATTAAATGATATACAATTATTAAATGAATATTTAACAACTAAATCAGTTAAACAAAAAATACAAAAAATACATCAAACATTATCTAAATTTAATATTTCTAAACAACAACAAAATAGTATTATACAAGAGTTAATTTATGATATTATTCCTGCAGGAACTAAAGGTGTTATTAAAGGTAATAAATTTAATAAGATTGTCAAAAAAAAAATATTAAATATAAATTTAGACCCTAATAGATTTATAATTAAATTTGAAACTAAAATACCTATTATTAATACTATTACTGAAATTCCTGATTGGTATATATATGATTTACATAATAATAAATATCTTATTGGTATGAATCAATTAGATTTATGGTCGGGTGGACATCAATTAAATAGAGGATTTAAATATATAAATTATAATAATTTAAATTATAATAATACTTTAAATAATCTTATTCAACATAAAATAGTATGTATAATTTGTAATGATATACAATTACAAAATAATAATAATAAAATTTATCATTTATTTTCTCAAGGATTTCATAATAATTCTATATGTTATTTAAATAATTTACATAATATTATTAATGAATTTTTTAATATTTAATTAAAAAAAAATTGAATTTTTTTACTAATTATTATACTTATTAAAAATGTGTAATAACAAATTACCAACTGACATTTATAATATTATTTTGGATAAATATTTAAATATTCAAGTATATTGAAAAATTATTTTACAAAAAA
>Ga0214923_10005293_pt1 | contig 15092 bp, 10 predicted proteins | sample LL1510_MetaG_FD_177993 | JGI IMG/M metagenome (GOLD analysis project Ga0214923, IMG submission 177993) | Freshwater microbial communities from Lake Lanier, Atlanta, Georgia, United States - LL-1510 | ecosystem: Environmental > Aquatic > Freshwater > Lake | place: USA: Georgia | collected...
TATCTTCGATAATTAAGCGTGTGAGAGGAACCAACCCAGGAGCAGTCAAATTTTCTAACCGAGACAGCCCAATTTTCATCAGCCCCAGGCCACCAAAGACCAGAATATTCGTTATTTGTTACACTATTACAAGTCACAAAATCAGCATCTTGATTCAAAATATTTGTCCCTGCATTACTGTTTAATCTGATATCTATCCTAGAATCATAAGGAGCGCAAGTATACCATTCATAAGCCCATCCATTCTTTACCGCAAACAATGCATAGTTTCCCTCATTTAATGTCCCTGTTGCTGTGTAATTTATATTACAGGCCGGAGTGATGGTAGCCCCATCTTGGTTACCATTTGTAGCACACTGAGAAAATAAACTTGTATTAAATCCACTTAAGAAAAGCAAAAATAAGACTAATCGAGGGAATGATAAAGCACGATAAGAGTAAACTCTTAAATGTTTTACTTGCACCTCCATAAACCTAGAAATAAATAAAAAAAACAGGTTGATGAATCTTCCCGCCAAACCAAAAGTTTTGCAAAGGAAAGCATTCTTAGACATTGTAGAACTTTTCATGTTGACGTTTTCATTTTCTTTAATGAACGTATGGGCTTAACTGCTTAAAGTCATACCTATCCTACTTACTTTGAAGAATTAAGAATATGTGTGCTTTAATAAACTATTTGTTTTTTACTACTTCGGCAGTCACTTTAGAAGATGAAAAGCCTGAATCTAGCTTACTCATCGCCTGAATTAAATCAGAAACAGAACCTTGTAGATTCTGAATAAGTTTTTGTTGTTCTTTAATAGCCTCGAGTAAAACAGGCACCATGTGACTATATTGAACTGTTTTGTAGCCGTTTGAATCCGTTTGAACAAGATTGGGGAAATACTTTTCAAGTTCTTGGGCAATAAAACCGATTTCGGTTTTATCAGTAAAAGCCTTTTCAGGAAACTCCTCTTTTTTCCAGTCGTAGGAAACTCCTTGTACAGAAAGAACTTTAGATAAAACATTTTTTAGAGGCTTTATATTTTTTTTGTATCGAATATCAGAAAGTTCTTGAATGCCATTGGAAGTAATTTTCCCATTGATATTAATACTACCTGTACCTGTAATGTTAAACGTATTCAAATCTATATTGGCCGTGGCAATGCAGTTTCCCATATTATCTCCTGCTACGTTTGAATTTGAATTCAATAAAGCCACCCAGGCACTTCCGGTGTAACAATAAAAACCTGCACCACTTGTTCCATCGCCGTCAGTAGAATAAATCAATAAACCAGCTTCCGAAGCGGTCAAACTGATAGGCCTATTAGCCCAAGCCATTCTTGGAATCAACATACCTTTGCCGGTGGCATCCACATCCAACATTGATTTACTATTGGCAGGTGCACCGGTAAGATTAATACCTACCCCTTGACCAAGAACTGTCAACTGGGATACAACACAAAATAATGAAATTAAAAGTGTAAGTTTAACTAGCTTCATTTTTTCTTATTTTAAGATTTATTGCTAAAAAAAAATATTTTTTACAACTTCAAATGTAGCTATATTTTCTTAAAGTAAAAAAAAATAAAAAACTTAAGCTATATTTTTGGTTGTAATCAAATATCTATGCGGTAAAGGATACCAATATTTACACCTCCCCAAAAAAAATGAGAGCCTTTTTTCGAATCATATAAACTGCCATCTAGTAAAGAATTGGGGCCTATTTGACCATCCGGCCTCAATGGAATGCCGTCATGTCCACGCATCGAATTAATCCCATAGGCAATCCGTACACCACCATTCAAAAACAGGTTTTCGGCCAAATACATATCAAAACCAAACCCAACAATCGGAGCGTAGTAAGCCTTGTTCCATAAACCAATAGTATTTTTTTCAGTAGTGTAGGCAGACTTGGCACTATTGGATTTAAACTCTGCACTAAATAACATTCCATATTGAAATCCCAGTTCAAAATAAGCACCTGATTCCAACATATACTTGGCGTAAATCGGAATATCCAAGCCAGTGAATTTGACACCACTTTCATACGAAACCTGGCTACCTCCAACCAAGGTGTCTAAGCCTGTCCATTTTAAATTGTAGGTGGTAAAAGATGGGTTAAAGCCAATACCTATAGTGTTATTAGAATACCAGAAAACGGCTACTCCATAAGAGCTACCAAAGCCTGGTTGAACCTTGGAGTTCTCCCCCCATTTGCTGTAATTCTTATTGAAATTCCAGGTAGATTTAATCATATAATTGGCTCCAAAAAGCAAGGACGAACTGTATCTTTTGAGGCTATCCGGACGTTTTTTCTTTTGCGCAAAAGATCCGTCCACAGAGAGAAATATAATAAAAAAAACAAGAATACCGTGTCTCATTACATTGTTGCTGTTCCTATGTTACAGGAAGTGTTTAAAATTTTAACGGATGTAAAACTAAGATATATTTGCCGCATGTGCATCAAAAAAAGCTTTTTCTGGATATTCCTTTTTCCGGCTTGGTCGATTGCTCAAAGCTATGAAGCCATTGAATTGGGGAGATGCCAACTAAGCAATCCATCTTCAGATATAGTTTTGAAGGATACGGCTTCGGCCTTGCTATGGATAAATAACAACTTCGACGGTGATTATAGACTCCTTCATAAAATCACTGGACCATATTCCATTCATTACCTCTTTAATCAAACCAGGGACCAAATTGACATTTATAAATCACAGGTAAAGATTAATACTGATAAGTCTGGCAGATTACTCTCTGTTTTAAGCAATGCTGGACTGTTTCATGCGAACCTTGAAACCGATGCCACCGAATTTGAACTAGCCTATCCTATTCCCGTAAAACCAAATAATCAGTTAAAAATAATTCAATCAACTCCGGTTTATTTGCCATGGAATACTAAATTGTTGGTCTGCAAGAGGGAAATTTTATCTGATTTTGAAGATACCTATGATGAAAATATTACCACATTAGAGGGGCATTTACTGCTAAGAACCAACTTGCTTAGTTACAACCAGCCAAAGGATTCAGAAATCGACACACCGGCCACTGGTTTAATTTTCAATCCAGATCCGCTCACCAGTTCAGGAAATCCATATGCAAGTCCCTGGATTGACTCCAACGATGCAAATACCAGCCAACTGGCTGCCCAGCAGACACAAGCGATCTTGCAATGTAGTTTTGAGAATGACAGTTTCAGATTAAAAAATTCGGCGGTCACCCTAGCTGATTTTAGTCCACCAGCCATCCCTCCTGCTGTTTTAGCCCAACCTGCTTTTTTATTTTCACGCGATCAACCAGGCTTTGAGGATGTCAATTCCTTTTATCACCTGAGCAACTTTAACACCTACCTAAGAAACACCCTTGGATTTTCCTCTCTTTGTGATTATCCGATTGTTGTTGATGCCCATGGGATGAATGGAGCTGACAATAGCAATTTCAATCCGGCGACCTCCCCTCCGCGTCTTAGCTTTGGTGAAGGCGGGGTGGATGATGCAGAAGATGCCGATGTTATAATTCACGAATACGGCCATGCTATTTCGCATAGCGCAGCCCCTAATACAAACTACGGAATAGAGCGGACAAGCCTCGATGAAGCCGGAGGAGATTATTTGGCCGCCTCCTATTCCAGGAGTATTTCAGCCAATTTTTGGTACAATGTATACACCTGGGATGGCCATAATGAATTTTGGAATGGCCGAACAGCCAATTCAAGTGATCATTATCCAGAGGATTTAGTAAATAACAAGTACGGAGATGCCGATATCTGGAGCAGTGTATTAATGGAAATTTGGGAGTTGATAGGGAGAGAAACAACCGACAAACTTCTTATTCAAGCTACCATGAGCTATGCCACGAATATGACAATGCCCCAAGCTGCTTTGCTTTTTCTGGAGGCTGATGAGTTGATATACGGGTCTATTCATTTTCAGCCTATCCGAGACCGAATGGTGGCACGTGGACTCTTACCTTCAGATGTAGGACTTCCGCCTTGCTTTAAAAAAGACATGCGATTGATTAACTCAGGTGATTTTTTTAATGGAAATGGAAATCTATATGTACAACTACCCAAAAATTATGAAGGGAAAGCACAAATTTATTCCTTGGAAGGTAAATTAATAGCAGAAAAAAATGTGAAGGGTGATCAGTTTTTTATTTCATCCTGGGAATTAGAGAAAGGCTATTACCTCTGTGTAGCAGGGAATACAAGAATTCAATTTATGAGGTAGTAAAAATTCACAAACGCGCCTTCGCTTCATCCAAGGCAGCTTGCAAATATTCTTTCTTTTTATAGGTCTTTTTTGCCGGACGCTTAATAAGCTCAATCCATTCATAATCTTCTGAGTCCATGGAAAGGGCATACCGTTCGAGTTTTTGAAGAACCAATCCAGCTGAGTAAAAAGCAGGTATCAATAAATCAGCATACAGACTTTGGTCAATGATTTGAAGCAATTCTGGTCGATGGGCCCTCACCCACTCCAAATAATAGGGATCGGGAATATGAATACACACCCTTCCATCGTCTTTCAGCACCGTGGCAATTGTTTTAAACAAGGATGCATGTTGTTCTACCGGTATATGCTCCAACACATCGGGTAAAACAACGAAGTCAAATTTTTCTGTAGTTGAAAAATCACTCATGTCGCTAACCAGCAGACTTAGATTACTGTATTTACCAAGCCGTTGTTTAGCCCTGGCAATGCTTTCGGGACTGATATCTACTGCCAGTACTTTGCCGGCTTTGGCGGCCAATAAACCAGTGAGAGTTCCGATGCCACAGCCAATTTCCAAAACACTGGAATGGGAGCTCAGTCCCAGACCTTTCAAACGTTTCATGATGGTTCGGTGCCTAATATTCACACCTGTTTCAGATTGTTGGTTCGCGTACGTATCGTAGAAACCGGAAATTTCTTGACGGCTTTTGCTCATTGCGACAAAAGTAATGGATTAATCTAGAAAATAAGACTTATTCAAAAAGACAGAGGATTATAGTTCAAAGAGACCCAGATACGGGAGAAAATTAATTTAATCTTAACCTAGAATTATTTCTTAATTAATCTATTTCTAACCAGGTTAATAGTTATTAGCTTTATGAAACTTTTTTTAGCAATAATGCTTAGTTTGACTGTCTTTGAGGTCAATGCAGATGCACTCAATCTCTATGCCGATAGCGCCCACGCTCCTTTTTATTTAGGGGTAGCATCAGGTGATCCAACATCCACTGGAGTTATCATCTGGACTCATTTAACAACATCCTTGCCGGAGGCTACAGTGGGATATGAAGTGGCCACAGATAGCTTATTTAATTTTTTAGTTAGCAGTGGAAGTTTTGCCACGAATGACTCCTTGGACCATACCGTAAAAATAGATGTTTCAGGGTTAAATTCGAATACCAGCTATTACTATCGTTTTTTGTTTGATAATCGATTTTCTGCCATAGGCAAAACTAAAACAGCACCAGAATCAAGCATTAATAATCTAATCTTTGCCGTTGTATCCTGCAGCAGTATATACTCGGGCTACTTTAATGCTTACCGACAAATTGCTAATCTTACTAATTTGGATGGGGTAATACATCTCGGAGATTATATTTACGACGATATGGTGACAAATGAGGAAGTTAGAGTGCCCGACAGCCTTCCTGTAAACCCTCAAAACCTCGCAGATTGGCGAAGAATACACAAGTTTTGGTTGTTAGATCCTGATTTGCGTTTAGTGAGGCAAAGCCATCCTTTCATTCAGCTATGGGACAACCATGACACGGATGGACTATATTTTGATTGTGAAGAGTCGGCAGAAGCTTTTATGAATTACATACCTGTGCGACAAAACCCGAATAATTTTCAAAAAATATACAGGAAACTATCGTACGGAAATTTGGTGGATATACTTATACTTGATGTGGCCTTGTGGCGAGGAATAGATAGCCTTACGGCCAGCGAAGACAGCTATCTTGGAAATGAGCAATTTAATTGGTTTAGTAATGAAATAAAAAATTCAACTGCTAAATGGAAAATTATAGGTAGCCAAAAAATGGTCAATAACTGGTCTATCGGTGCTGCATTTGGTGGAGCCAATCAAAATGCATGGGATGGTTTTCCTGCTGAGCGCAGCAGGGTTTTGAATTTAATAGATAGTAATACGATTGAGAATGTTATGTTTATAAGTGGCGATTCACATGTCAGTATGGCTGCCGACCTTCCTTATACACCATACACAACTGCTACCTACAATCAAACCACCGGTGAGGGAAGTTTATGCGTAGAGTTTGCACCTCCAAGCGTATCCCGTGGTAATTTTGATGAGAAAGGTATACCTGAAGTACTTGTTAATACCTTGCTACAAACCAGCTATCAAGAAAATAAACATCACGTTTATGCCGAACTTATCCAACATGGGTATGGCTTACTTCGGATAAATCAAGACAGTGTAAGAGCTCAATTTTGGTATTGTGATATAGAACAAATCAGTGCATCAAACACCTTGGGTAAGGAACTAATATTAATGAATGGCGAGAATCACTGGAAAAGAAACAGCACGGCTCCTAATGCCATCCGTGAAGGAGAGAAGAATGGTTCCACACTCTTATCCAAACTATACCCAAATCCAGCAAATGATGAGATACAATTTGATATCAAATTGGAAAAACCAAGCGATTTACATTTAAGCATCGACCAGGTGGCCACCTCCAAAAAGATCAGCCACTATTCGAGCATCATTATTCCTAAAGTCTCTGATAAACATATAATTATTCCTGTGCAAGAACTTCCTAATGGCTTGTATATGCTCACAGTTGAATGCGAAAATTTTTACAAAGCTCAACTTTTCATCATACATGGGCACTAATAATCTTCCGATAGTAAGGTAGAACCTGATGGAAAACACTTCCAATACAAATTTTTAAAAATAAAAAGCTGCCTTTGCTAAGGTCGCTAGTAGATTCTCGACTACCAAAAAAGATAAAAAGCCAATCCAAGTCCAGTGCAAAAACCTATTCAGGTTTAATCGAAATAGGTTAAGCTAAACTTAAATTGCGAGGTGCCTTCAGTTTGATTCATGACAGCTATACGGCCTTTGCTGTCGTAGATGTAAGAAAAGGTAGATGTACTGGAACTACCAAAGGAAGATGTGTAAGATATAGATGTAATGATGTTTTTGCTAGACTTACCCTCCAGCATTTTTTCAGTGCCCCGTATGGGATTCAGTTTAGAAAGGTCATAGACATAGGTTAGAGCAGTAGTATCAACACCAACACCCGAAGCATATGTAGTTATTTCTTGGGTAAGGTTACCCTCTGCACTCCAAAAATACTGGGTAGTGGATACATCATCCGACTCTGAAATCAAATAGCCGTTATTATCGTAGGTATAATTGGTACCGTCTGATTTAGATACAAGGTAGCCGTTAGAATTTAACTGACCCGTTTCAGAAGCATAGGTAACTGTGCCAGTTGCATAATCGACTGTAAAACTATCGTCGCCTTCTGAACTAATAATTCGCCAGCTGGCATCATAAGCATAGGCGTTGATAAGCAAGGTGTCATTAAATGTAACAGTTTTAACATAATTATTGCCGGTAACTTCAGGATTGTTCGTTGTGGGAGTCTCTTCTTTTTTGCAGGAAGAAAAGGCAATTAATAAACACGTAGCAAAGGTGTAGGCGGCTTTTTTCATTGGAAAATTAATTTTTTATTTAATTTGGTGTGGTTAATTGATGAACAAATTTATATATTTTGTTTCAATAAAGTTTTTTTTCTAAAAATTAAAAAAAGCGTATTGGTTGCAAGCAGAAGGCAGCGAGACCTGATCAGGCATTCACCATCCAAATTCTCACGAAAAGTATGAGCCTTTTCAGGAGAATCTGAATGGTATCTTATGCCTTGTTTTCATAGGGTTGTGGAATAGGATTATCGAATTCGTAAGTTAGTGGAAAAAATCTTCTTACTGAATTTGTACTTTCTTAACTACGTAAGCGTCTTGCGTTTTGATCTTTACAAAATACAAACCCATGGGCAGCTTAGAGCCATCGTAGCAGGGTTCTGTAGTAGTGGCTAAACTTTTTCCTTCCAAATTTACTATTTCCATTTCGAAGTGTTTGATTGTTTGTGAAGGTTCGATATCCACACAAAATGCACCATGAGCTGGATTTGGAATTAAACGGCATTGTAAAGAATTTGGGTTATGAATACCTCCTACCACAAAAACATTAATTCTTACATAGGATGATGCCTGATACGTACCGTCGTAGATGGAATAATACAAGGTATCTGCCCCTGCCCAGTCTGTATTTGGCACATATCGCAAGGAATCCGTTCCGGCCATCATCACGGTTCCATTCATTGGTTGACTTAGCACAGATAATTGCAGCGAGGCACCTTCACAATCGGAGTCGTTGTCCAGAACAGGAATAGTGACAGCCTGATTTTGGAAAGTAAACGCTTCGTCAAAATTGGCAATAGGAGGAATGTTAGTAGAATTTGGCAAATCGATGAATTCAATATCATCGACGAACAATACGCTTCCGGCCGCCAATTCACTGTTTCCGCTAAAGGCTGTAGAGAAATTAGGTGTACTGCTTCCAAACATTACCACGAGTGTATCTGGCTGTTCGCAGGAGTAATAGATAAATTCGGCTTCAAGTTCGGTAAAGGATGGCAGTGGCGTTGGATCGTTAATTTTTGCTTCCGCTACTACTACTCCATTGCTTTTTAAAATAGCCCAGGCCAATAGCGAATCATTTTCCACTGGAATGTACTTTGCTTTGAAACGCATTTTTTGTTTTCGGGTGGTTTCTGGCACACCGGCTCCTGCAAAGATAGCTGGACTTACAGCCCCACTCGCTTCCAGAATAGCCGCTAAATCCACCTGAAAATTTCCATTCACAGCAAAACCCGGAAGGATGAGATTAGAATCCGGCAACAAACCAACATAAATGGTATCCGTTTCCATGCGGAGACTATAACTACCTGTAAAGGCATCGGTAGATTGTGAGACAAAGAAATTACCTCCCAGGTATCGGTTGCCTGTTACCTGGTTTAAGGTAGTCCAATCATTTGGATTGTTATAAGAAAAGGTATCGGCCAAAATAAAAGGAGAATAGCTCCAAATGCTGGTAACACCCGACCAACTTTCAAAACCTGCATTGGGCAATTGAGCCCAAAGTGCTGCAGGAAAAAACAGCAGGATAAAAAGAATTTTCTTCATGATAAATTATTTTTTTATGATTGAACCATAAAACTTTTTCTGATTGGTGCTTAGCTCCATGGTATAATTTCCGGAAGCCAAGCCTTTAACATCAAAACTAATTTTTGATTTACTCTCGAAAACAGGCTTTATTGTCATTTCTTTACCTTGCATATCGATAAGAGAATAGTTTACCTGATCACCAAAATCGTTTTGAAACCAAACAGTAACGATATCATCTGAAGGATTGGGATAGATAGCCAGTCGATTGTTTTCTTCCACAGCAGGAATACCACTGATTTTATCCAACCATGATTTCCCGTCTAGATTCCATGCCGGCTGATTTTCGGGACGTATTCCAAGGTCGTAAATCAGGTGGTGGAGAGCTGTTACAGCAATGTCTGTTTGCACAGGGGTATTGGCCAAAATACTTGGATTCACGGCTGAAACACCATTCAATAATTGGTATTGTAACTGATAAGACCCAGGGTCTCCTCCTACCAATTCCTGATGAGGCACGGCACTTCCGCATCCCATCCACCAGATATTTCGCTCTTCGTCGGATCCACCTCCATGACCGGTTCCAATTCCACCATGATCGGTAGTTAATAAAATCAACCAATTTTCACTGGCATAGTTTGGTCTGGATCTTAATGCAGTCAAAATGGGACCAATGTGACTATCAACCCCCTCAATAGCTGCAATGTAGTTAGGGTTATTGGGGTTAAATCCACTCGAATGTCCAGTTAAATCTACAGCATCAAAATACACAAACAAAGCATCCAAGTCAGGATTTTGAAGAGCTGTAATCGCTGCTTGTTCGGTAGGCTCCCCTTCTCCATCCGGCACTTTTATTTTCTCATCCCATCCATCATTGTACACGTTATCACTCATAGGTGCCCATTCTGTTACCTGCACAGCATATAAATTTGGTTTTAGCTCTTTCGCTCTTTTTACAAAGTAAGGATAGGAGTTGTAGTTGCTATTAGTGTATGAATTGCTGGTTACACCATGTTTAGCTTCCCAAACACCGCACATGATATCACTCCAAGAAGGAGCGGATACGGTGATGCCGCAATGCCAGGAATTCCACGAATACAATCCATTCGCTACAATACTATCCAAATTGGGTGTATTGGCTTGTTGCAAGGCATCTGAACGAGTACCATCAATTCCGATTACTAGAACTTTGCGAGGCTGGGATGCCACTACTGGCAGGCTCAGACTAAGAAGCAGATAAAGTAGAGATTTTTTCATTATTATTGGTTTTGGTTAAAAGGTTACAAGTCAAATTTGATTCCTATTTGTCCTCGAATTCGGTAATATTCCGTTCGAATGGGCCTTTCTTTTCTGCCTCGGTAAGTTAGGTCAGGATAATTAAGCAAGTTGGTTATTTCACCGTAAATCATTATTCGTTTGGATACATTGAAAGAAGCTGAAAAATCCAATGCATAATTTGGACCTCGATAAACATCAAATTGAGTATCTTGATGAACGAGCTTAAGTTGCCCATCCAAATCCTTTACAGAAAAAAGGTTTAACTCTTTCAGCATTGGCCCGTTGTAGTTAAGACCTGCCCTGACGTTCCAACGATTTTTTTCATAAAAAAGTGCAACATTGTACAACAAAGGAGTTTGTTCGGTCATAGCCTGTTTAAACGTTCGCCCCGGCACCTGCATTTGTGACCAACTATAGGTAATATTTCCACTGGCGCCGAAGCCAGACCAAAAACCCGGAAGGAAGTCAAACTGCCTTTGTAAATTTAGTTCGAGACCTCCCACCCAGCTTTTGGGAGCATTTTGGTATTGTTTGGCAACTATTCCAAATTCATCTACAAAGGAGGTAGTAGAAGCAAAAATATGATCCGTTACATATTTGAAGTAGGCTCCAAAAGAGAACAGACCTTTATTTCCCCAATAATGCTCATAAATTGCATCAAAATTGTATGAATAAGTTGGCTTTAGCCTAGAATTTCCAAATATCAAACTCAGGTTATCAATGTCATAAACACCATATCCGGGTTTTGTTTCCTCGAAATTTGGGCGGTGAAAAGTACGCGAAACAGCCAACCTCAAATTATTGCTTGGGTTGATGGCCAGACTGGCATTCAGGGAAGGAAGAAAGGCGAAATAATTAAGTATGGTTTCTCTCTCCTGCGTGGGACGGTAATACGTGCTTGAGCCCACATCAAATAATAAGGTATCCAATAAGGTGTCTGAAAATTCTCTAAGCATAGTATATTCCATTCTAAATCCACCAACGATAGTCCATTTTCTCCAATTCCATTCTGCCATGGCATAGCCCATCTCCTGATTCTCATTGTAATGGTATTGGCTGCCGGCCCAGAATCTAAACTCCTGGTTCAGCGGATTCATATCATATTCCAACAAGGTGTCACCAAAAGGATTGATAAAATTCAAGAGCTGATTTTTTGTGAGAAAAGGATAAAAAGTCGAATCATAAGGATTACCTAATTCATTCAGATAAAAATCCTGTTTAGAAAAATCTTCTGTTTGGAATTCAGATAAATTGTAAGAGGCTGGTCTCAAAGTGGTTTTTTGAACCCATTTGTGCAATTTTATGGAACGTGCCCCTTGTTTCGAGCGATGTTTTAATCCAACCTGAATCTTCCAATGATCGTTCAGCTTAACATTCATATCCCATTGTGCTACGATAGGGTCTTTTTCCCAGGTATGATTAAGCTGAGAAAATGCCTGTGCGAATTCAAAGTCCTTTGCCGTAAATTTTTGGTCAGGGCTGAGTGCATTAATAGCTTGTGGCTGAATATTTTGGTAATCATCACCGTTGCCATATGGATTATCAATCGCCAATGTTTTTCCAAGAAATTTATCCGGACTGCTGGGATCAATGGCTCCACCCGTTCGATAATCAATAAAATCTTGGTCCTTGAAAAACATGAGTGGACTAACAAACTCCACAAAAAAGTAACCATTTCTGGGATCATTGTTTTTAAATGGGGAGTTGCCATACCGAAAATCATTGCTGTAAGAAGCTAATCGCAAGGTAGTTTTTACTCGTGGATTCGGATTTAGGGTAACAAAAAAGTCACCCCCTACCAATTGTCGTTTCAATATACCGTTGATTGTTTGAAGCCTGATTCTTTGACCACTTCCGTCGTTATAATTGTATCTTACTTTCTTTTGATTTTTATCATCTATCATGGTTCCATAAAGAAAGTTTCCTCCAATTTTTACTTTATCCGAAAGGTTATAATCTAAACTCAGGTTCGCACCTATAGTATTTCTCACCCCATCATAGTTTCTTAACTCATAACTGGCTATGGCCTGATTAAAATTATTGCTGTAAATGAGTTTATTGGCCTGGGCTGCATAATTCCTACCATAATAACTCAGATTAGCTAAAAAACCGAATTTCTTATTTTTAGACCTTACTCCATACACTAAATTAGCCAATCCCAGGGGTTTTTGTGCCATGGTATTCCAGCCTCCGGCCAGGTTTAACTTCAGGAGGGTGGTATCCGGAGGTGTTTTGGTTGTAAAGTTTATGCTGCCTCCTATATTATCTGCTTCTATATCAGGGGTCACTGTTCTTGACAAAACAACCATATCAACCAAATCGGATGGCAATACTTCAAATTCAAATGATCGGCTGGTATTTTCCTCATCTGCCACAGGCAAGCGATCACCATTGATTAGCGTGGAAGTCCAGTCGCCCGGAGTACCTCTAAGCGAAATAAAAGATCCTTCCCCCTTGCTATTCTGAATGGCTGCACCTGGCGCTCTTTTTACCGCTTCAGCAGCATTTCGAGTTGGCAGTTTGGCTATTGCTTCAGAAGAAATAACGGTGACGACCCTGTTGGCTGTTTTGGTCATGTTAATCGCCCGTGTCTCACTTCCGTCGTTAAATTTATCTTTTACCGTTACTTCACCCAGGCTTTTAGTATCCTCTTTCAATTTTATTTCTAAAGGTTTATCGCTCGAAACTGGCACTTCAAGTTCTAATTTAGTTTCTTGATATCCAAGATAATTAACCAAAATGGTATACGTACCTGCTGGTAATTTCTCAAAAATAAAGGTGCCATCCAAATCGGTAACTGCGCCCCGGTTGAGACTCAAAATCCTTACTACAGCGCCCGGCAATCCTGAACCGGTTTGGTCGGATATTTTGCCTTTCAAGCTTCGATTTTCCTGAGCCATGGAATAAACAGGCATAAGTAAAACCAATACCAAAGCAACTAAGGCAAACCTTCTCATCATGTTGGCAAATATGCTCCCTATGCACTATTTCTTTATTACCTTAAGGTTAACATAGCATTAACTATAGAGTTTCATAATCCTGAATTTTATCAAAAAAAAAGCAAAGCTCATTAACTTTTAATTAATGACTTCTTGTTACTTTTCGGCGTTTTAAAAGATGGAGGCTCTTTTATTTCTTACCCTGGTTATCGCCTGACTAAAAGGTATTTTTTTGTTATGTATCCATGGTTTTGATCTAAAATGTAGTCGAAAGTAAATTGTTGCTGTTTTAAACACATTTTCATGGATTCTGGTGATTCTAAAAAAAATATTCTACTCGAAGCTTCTTATGCAGGAGCAGTGGCATTTGCTATTTACACCTGTATGTATGCGTTTCGAAAACCTTTTTCGGCCGCGTCTTTTGAAGGAATAAAGGTAGGCGGTATTGGTTTAAAATCCGGATTAATTATTGCCCAGTTAATTGGATATACCCTTAGCAAATTTTATGGAATACGCTTTATCTCGAGTTTGCCAAGGATGGAAAAATGGAAAAATATCCTTCTACTCATTTTGCTGGCATGGATTCCCCTGTTGCTTTTTCCCTTTCTTCCGCCATGGTGGGGATTGTTGATTTTCTTTCTCAATGGATTACCACTTGGAATGATATGGGGAATTGTTTTTAGTTACCTCGAAGGCCGAAGATCGACTGAATTGGCAGGTGCCCTTCTCTGTTCCAGTTTTATTTTTTCCTCTGGAATGGTAAAATCCATAGGCAAATGGCTTATGACTTCCATCGGCTTATCGGAATACTGGATGCCTTTTTGTGTAGGAGGCTTGTTTTTGTTGCCTTTATTGGCTTTTCTCTACCTGATCGAACGATTACCGGAGCCAACGCCCGAGGATATCAGACTGCGCTCTGAACGAACCCCGATGACCAAAAACGACCGCTTGCAAATATGGAAAAGCTTTGGCCCTGGCCTGGCTCTTCTAATCATTGCCTATATCGGATTAACCGTGGTGAGAGATTTACGCGATAATTTTGCTGCCGAAGTATGGTCCGAAAATGGACTCGGTGCCAATTCAGCCATCTTTTCACAATCAGAAATTCCTGCTACCCTGGTGGTGCTTGCCCTAATGGGTACTTTGGTTTTTATAAAAAACAATCAAATTGCCTTCCGGACCATTCAGTTTATTATTGTATTGGGACTGCTTGTTGCCGTCTTCTCTTCCCTCCTATTCTATTTCCAAATGCTTTCCGTTCAGTCTTGGATGATCAGTCTTGGCATTGGCCTTTATATGAGCTATATTCCGTTTAACTGCATCTTGTTTGAGCGCTTTTTTGCGGTATTTCGATGCAAAGGAAACAGCGGTTTTTTAATTTATTTTGCCGATTCATTCGGATATCTCGGCAGTGTAGCTATTCTGGTATGGAAAGAAACCGGTCAGGGCTTGGGCAACTGGACTAGTTTCTTAACTGGTTCAGGTATATGGGTTTCCTTGCTTGGCCTCATCGCTATGCTTTTGGCCATAGTTTATTTTTCTAAAAAATTAACTTCATACCACCATGCCTAAGAAAAAAGCCTTAGTCGTAGGAGCCGGAATAGTGGGTTTGGCCGCCGCCCGGGCCTTGGCCATTAAAGGCTATAAAGTTACGGTTATTGAAAAAAACCACAATGTTTCAGGCGCCTCCGTTCGAAACTTTGGATTGATC
>Ga0214923_10005295_pt1 | contig 15089 bp, 13 predicted proteins | sample LL1510_MetaG_FD_177993 | JGI IMG/M metagenome (GOLD analysis project Ga0214923, IMG submission 177993) | Freshwater microbial communities from Lake Lanier, Atlanta, Georgia, United States - LL-1510 | ecosystem: Environmental > Aquatic > Freshwater > Lake | place: USA: Georgia | collected...
CGTAGTTGAAGATCTAAAAGTGCAGCCTCGACACACGCTTTAGACATATAGTTTCCGCGAATCGGTGCGGCCGCCTCAATGAAATTTTGCGCCGTCGAATCATGTTGCAACATCGGCACAAGAAACCGCGAAACAACGTCTACACAGTTTTCGAGATATTCAGATGAATAGTTCGGCTCAGTACCCGCAACGCATTCGCCCCAACCAGAATTTTCATCGCCAACGGCGCAAACGTATAGCAATTCACGCGATGTATCTGTGCCGAAAGACGTTCGAAATGGCGACACAAGGTCGATGCCACCCCGCCAAAGTTCAATCGCTCGCAACACTTTTTATCTCACCTTAGAACTAATGACATATGAACCATCTGCCGTGAATCCTCGCACAAATTTTGAGGCTGCAAATGCCGATTCGAACTTTTCGCGCTGGGCTAATCGCGCTTTGCGCACCTGCGCTCGGTCGACCGACGCACTACTTTGGCGCAATGCGACAATATCTTGCGGTGTTTCTATCAGTTCGTCGCCATCTTCACTAATGATCTCTTCAGCATGTGGCGCAATGTCGCAGTGCGCAACTTGACGCTCGACGACAAGTCGATCAGTGTTGTCGCCAGAGTTAATAACATCATCAAGTTCACCGTAAAAGTCTCGGTGGTAACTCACGACCTTCGCACCGAGCGTGACCAAATTGAAATGGGCATTTCGACGAACTAGTGGATCAAATGTCCAAGAAATTGAGGCAAAATCATTTTCTTTGGCCCATGCCCACTGATGCTGCTTCAACGCTCGTCCAATGCCAGAATTTCGAAATTCGCTTTTAATACCGGTCACGTGCGAATGTAATTTGTCGTCGTATCGGCCGACGAGAGCCAAAGAGCCACCAACAATTTGTCGGTTGCCTGCCACGTCATTACTGGCAAGGCTTGCATAGCCGCCTGAGTGAACAACGGCGATGATCACATCTACTGAAACGGAGTTTTTCTCACCCCATACATCGGCCAAAAGTTGAGCGAGTTGCTGGGCTTTTTGCGGATCATCGACCAATTCGACATTCAACATTTGAATAAACACTATCTATTCGGCAATGATTGACGACATGGCTGTTGAAGTAACCATCGTCGATCACCCAGTTGCTGCTGAAGCACTCACTCACCTGCGGGACGAAAACACAACGAATCAATTTTTTCGTGCCGAACTTCGCCGGCTTTCTCTTGTGGTAGTTGCCGAGGCATCACGACATTTGCCAACTGTCAACAAGCGTGTACGCACACCGCTTGCCGAAACCGACGGCATTGCGCTTGCAAGTCGACCCGTATTGGTGCCAATCTTGCGCGCAGGTCTTGGCATGTTGCCTGCTGCAATGGAGTTATTGCCAGATGCCGACATCGCAGTAGTCGGTGTGCAGCGCGACGAGAAGACCCACGAACCAAGCGAATACGTCGCCAAGTTGCCATCACGTCTCGATGGTCGAACATGTTTGGTGCTTGACCCGATGCTGGCAACAGGCGGCTCACTCGCCCATGGTTGCAAACTTCTCGCTGATCGTGGCGCACCGATGCCACTGACAATTGCTTGCGTGTTAGCCGCACCCGAAGGCATCGAGTTTTTGCGTTCGACCGGAATGAACCTGCACATAATCACAGCATCGGTCGATAGTCACCTCAACGAAAACGCCTTCATTGTGCCCGGCCTTGGGGATGCTGGCGACCGCCAATTCGGACCGCCGCACTGAAAATTTAGCCAAAAAAAGTTGCTGCTACGTCGGCAAATAGTTTCAAATCAATCGTGCGAGTTTGATTAGCCGTGACCGACATGTCGGTAGTTTCAATTTGCCCGGCTCTGAGCACGACCATCTGGCCGAATTTTTTGTTGTGCACGGCATCAACTGCAGCCAAACCAAAGCGAGTCGACAAAACCCGGTCGTAACTCGTCGGCGTGCCACCGCGCTGTATATAACCGAGTTGCACAACACGCGTCTCAAAACCAGTACGTGACGAAATCTCGGGCGCAATCGCATGAGCGATATCACCTAATTTTTCGTGACCATAGACATCGAGTTTTCGCTCAGGAATTTTCATTGTGTTCGGCTTTGGCTTTGCGCCCTCTGCAACAACAACCACTGAGGCATATCGTCCACGATCATGGCGTTTACGCACAATTTGTGAAAGTTCGTCAATATCAAACGGAACTTCAGGCACAACAATGGCTGTTGCGCCGCCAGCGATTCCAGCCTGCAGTGCAATCCATCCCGCATCTCGACCCATAACTTCGACAACAATCACTCGGTCATGACTTTCTGCCGTTGTATGCAGTCGATCAATTGCATCCGTGGCAATTTGCACGGCTGTTTGAAAACCAAAAGTTGCGTCAGTGCCGACGACGTCATTATCTATCGTTTTTGGAACACCAATAATTGGTAGCCCGTGCTTTTGGTGCAACATCGAAGCGACCGTCAGCGATCCGTTGCCACCAATCACTATTAGGGCATCGAGACTTAGATCTTTGAAAGTTTTCTTACACTTTTCGACACCGTCATTCGTGTCGAACGGACTGCCACGGCGGGTGCCGAGAATCGTGCCACCACGCGGAAGAATTCCGCGAACGTCTTTCGTCGTAAGTTCGATATAGCGCTGCTCAAGTACACCATCCCATGCGTCGTAGAAACCAAAGACTTGGTCGCCCTTCACGTCGCACGCTTTGCGAACTATTGCCCGAATAACTGCATTAAGACCCGGGCAATCTCCGCCGCCGGTGAGTACGCCAATTTTCATGAGTTTTTAATCGCCAACGCGACGGGCGTCTTCGACCAAATTAATTTGGTAGATGACTTCATCGAGAGCATCGGCTGCTGAAACTGTCGAAAATCGCAAAGGATTTTCTGGCGTCACGCAACTTGGCACCGGTGCCAGCATGGTGCTTGGTTGCGGATGACAAAATTGGACAACGCTGTAGCGCTCGCCCTCATAGCCAGGAGCCGCCACAACGCGATGCCAACCAATTGGCAAAACACCGTTTGTGATTCGCTCGAGCATGATGCCTGAGTTGATAATCACGCGACCTTTTGGCGGGACTGCGTCGATCCACTCGCCTTTATATTTGACTTGCAACCCTGGTGCTGTCGCGCGCGGCAATGCGGTAATCAAGTTAATGTCGCCGTGTTCAGCGGCCCAAACATGGCCCTGCTCCGGCAGTTGCTTCATCGACGGATATCTAATTGCGCGGGTCAACGCTGATCCATAACTAACCATCTCATCGAAAAACGACTCGTGACAGCCGATACCGACCGCGATGATGCGTAAGAATCGAGTTTGTAGATCGATCATTGCGTCGTGAAACTTAAACAACACGTCGGTGATGCCGGGCACTGCGGCCTCGGGCAAAAGCGGGTCAGGGTACGACTGCGGATAGCGGCGACGCAACGGATGCCCCTTGGGTATCGGCGTTGCCCAATTGAGCATTTCTTTCCAGTCGGGCTTGTCACTTGATGCTGCAGTTTCAAGTAGTACTCCGGTGTAGCCGGTTTGGCCATTTGTGCCGTGGGCGACGAACTTTTGCTTTTCTTCGGTCGACTTCGAGAAAAATTCGGCGAGCATGCCGTACGCGGTGTCGAGCAAATCTTCAGAGAGGTCGTGACTTGTGTAGACAAAACCAGTCTCGAGACTGCGTCGCACGCCTTCGACTACGGCCTTGCGCGCTGTCGCCGAACCCTGTTCAAACGCCAGCAAATCAACATCAAGAATGTCGTCGCTCACCCCCATTACGCTATTGGCTCGCGGTTTGATTTAACTTTTTTGCGCAGGCTTCTTGGCTTTGACGCTTGTCTAGCGCAGTAAATCTTGATTGTCACGCAAAAATTGCGCCCCAATCCTCCCCCCGTGGTGACCCGAGTCGCAGATTAGATCCCAATACTTCTTCTGCAATATTTCGTCTTCTTCAGTCGTAACCCAAGTGCCATTGAGTCGGGCTTCCATCTCATCGCATGCGGCAAGAATCTCTTCGGCCGTGTTCTTTACCAGCCTCACTCCGAGCCGTTCTTGATGTCGCTCATCAGAAAAGCTGTCACCCATTGCCACCATTTCACCAACAGTCGCCAACCTATTTTCTCTCACCAACCACACTTTCTGAAAAAGAGTGATGTCCCCAAAAAAAAACGTCTTTACGACTCTATAGATATCACTAAATAAAGTTGGAAGATTTGAAATCGCTCGGAATATAAACATCCCAGTACCTCCATTCAAAAGAAACTCACATTTATTAAGAAAATAGACATCCAAGAAGTCAGTGCGAGCAAAAGTTGCATAGTCATATATATACTTTTCAAGATCCCTGGGCAGTTTTGCTGCCAGATCTTTACCCATTCGAACAACAAAGTAACCACGCAAACTCAAAATTTTCGCTACATCGTGATAAATACTCTCATCTGGATTGCGAACAGTTTGAGGCTTCAGATTTACGCCAGACTCAATTAATTTTTGGTAGTAGCTTGAAGATCGAACTGTATAGCAAACTATTTTCTGACCCTCTTTGACCCCTATCGATCGCAAGAAGTCATCACCTATTTTTAGTTCTTCCTGGTTGAGGCTGACAACTGGTTGGCCGGTGTGCCAAAGGGGATCATTTTGGGTATCCAAAATATCTACTCTGGGTAGCTGCTGGCGGCCCAAGATTGATGCCCACCAAAACAACCGTCGGCTAAACCTGTCTTCTTCACCGATAATTCTTACCACCCGGTTATACATTTTTCGTATCTGAGCGTTTGCATCTGTAGACATGTTCAACACGATAACCTTACGCAAATCACAATTCGACTTTACGAGGCGACGAAGAACCACCTCGAGAGGCATCACAAACGCTGTGATCGTGCTTGAACCACGGCCGATTAGAAGGACTTCTTTGCGGCGGATTTTGAGCCAGAGCCAGGTGACGAGGATGGCGGGAGATAAAACGATGAACTCAACAACGTGGCGGAGAATCCAACGACCGAGAGGTTGTTGCACACCGGCAAATTTTTTGCGCACAAACTTCGGAATCACGCAAAAAGACTAGTTGAAATCGCTTGGCCAAAACTGTGACAACTTTTCAAGTGATAAAATAAGACGACGCAGAAATGCGGGTGTAGCTCAATGGCTAGAGTCCGAGTTTTCCAAACTCGTTATGCGGGTTCGATCCCCGTCACCCGCTCCAATTAACAAATTCAAAGGTCGATAACGCGAAAACCTCATGGCTTGGCACAGTTACAGCGCGGCCGAACTAGAGCGCGAATACACCCCCGCATCGCGCATCGAAAATATTCAGGTTTGTTTGGATGAATACGCGCGCGCCGGCCAAGCCTCGCGTCAAAAAATAAGTCACGCCAAACTGCAATACGGCTCTCATGATGACGCTTGGCTGTGGCTGACAGAACACGCGACGTCACAAAAACTGAACGTCTTCGTGCACGGCGGGTTTTGGCGACGACTTTCTGCCGATGACGGCACATTTCTGACACCAGGTTGGCACGACTTAGGTTTTAATGTCGCATCAATCAACTATTCGCTCTGCCCCAACGAGTCGCTTTCAACCCTGGTCAATCAAACCTCTCAGGCAATCGACTTTTTACTCGAGCGTTATGCAGCAAACGAAATCACCCTGGTCGGACATTCTGCTGGCGCACAACTTGTGGCGATGAAACTATGCAACCCTAACTCGCCAAAATTCGCACGTGCGATTATGGTCTCGGGTGTCTTCGACCTAGAGCCAATAGTTCATACCTCAGTCAACGACGCGGTAAAACTGACTACTCAAACAGCAAAGGCACTCTCGCCGATAAATTTTGTTGCCACTGCACAAGACACACCAATCGCTGTGATCTGGGGTGAAAACGAAACAGACGAGTTCAAGCGACAATCGATAGAGTTTGCGACAGTTTGGACATCAGTCAAAGACCATTCGATAGCCAAGCAAAAAGAGTTCGAAGCACGCAATCACTTCGACATTCTTTACGAATTGACATTGCAACATGTAATAGATTTACCGAGTGCGTAAAAACCCGAACGTCCTAGGCGTATCGCTGATAATCATCAGCAGCGTCGGATTTGGACTCGCACCAACATTTGCCAAATTCTCATACGACAGCGGAGCAAACGCAGTCGGAACTCTGCTTTCTCGTTTTACTGTCGCCACACTGCTGATGCTGATCGTTCGCAAGATTGTTTCACGCAAAAAAGAATCCACGAGCCAACCAAAGACCAATTGGCCTCGACCCAAGATTTTCGGTCAACTGTTTTTACTCGGAGCCCTTGGCTACTTCATTGCCACGATTCTCTACTTCACCGCAATCGAAAATATTGATAGCGGCCTCGCAATCACAATTTTCTATTGCAATCCAGTAATTGTTGTTCTGCTCTCATGGTGGTTGCTTGGCAACAAACCAAGCCCAATAATCGTTTGGTGCCTAATCTCAACTTTGGTCGGCGTAGCGATTGCCGCTGGCCAAGTCGGCAATGCAGACACAATCAGCGTGATTCTTGTTTTGATTGTCGCGGTTGAATACGCCTTCTACATGATCATCAGCTCGAAAGTTTTGCCAAAGGTTGACTTGCCAACCGGCGTAACAATCGTGATGTTCGGTGCAGCAACATCATTTGCAATTTATTCGATAGTTGCACCAGATTCGGTTTCGGTCGTGTTTCCGGGTTCTATAGCGGGGTGGGTCAGTGTGTCGATGATGGCGATTGTCGCAACTGTAATTCCGACCGCGACTTTGTACGCCGGTATGAATCTGATCGGCACAGGCAAGACGGCAATTATTCAAACATTTGAACCCGTAGCTTCGATTGTCGCAGGGATTATCTTTCTCAGTGAGCCGCTGACTTTTCCGCGAGTAATTGGCGCAACGTTTGTTATTGGCGCAGTCGGCGCACTCGCCACGGTCGAGTCACGCAGCGCTACCCGAATCATCCACCAGTAGTTTCCGCCGATACCGTTAAAGGTGATGTCAACATCACTTTGCGTTGTCGGCGATTTTGCGTGGGACGTTTTGATTCGCACAAACAACAATCTGCTCAAGGGCGGTGATTCGTTCGGCGAAGTCATGCTCACCCCAGGTGGCAGTGCCGCCAACTTGGCAGTTTGGGCAAAACGATGCGGTCTCAACACTCGATTCATCGGCAAGATTGGTCGCGACCGTTTTGGTCAACTCGCACGCGAAGACTTGGAGACCGAGAAAATTGAACACCACTTCGTTGAAACCGACGCTCATCTAACTGGCAGTGTTGCAGTTTTCGTCGACCAGACTGGCGAACGCAGCATGGTTTCGGGCCATGGTGCCGACTTCTATTTGATCCCGTCCGAACTTCCGAGAAATGCAATTATCTCTTCGAACCACCTCCACCTCACCGCATGGAGCTTCTTCACTGACCCACCTCGCTCTGCGGCACGCGTGGCGGCACAACTTGCTCAACAAAATAATTTGACGATTTCATTCGACCCCGCATCGTTTCAAATGATTCAAGAAATGGGCGTTGACCAATTTTTGTCATGGACAAAAGATCTGGCAATCGACATTTTCTTTCCGAACTTTGATGAAGGTCGAGTTCTTACTGGTTGCGACGAACCTGAAGCAATCGTCCGCGCACTCGCCAACATCTACACCGATGCATTAATAATTCTGAAACTCGATGCCGACGGCGCGCTCGTCTTTGACGGCACAAATGCAACTGAGATCGCACCAGCCACCAACAATCTGGTAGACGCGACTGGCGCCGGAGACTCATTTGCAGGTGCTTTTCTTGCCCACTACCTCAATTCAAATTCGCCGGTCGAAGCCGCAAAATTCGCCACAAAAGTCGCAGCCTGGGTCATCGAACACTTGGGTGCACGCCCCTCGGTCGACACGCGGCTTCAACAAATAATTAATTCGAAATAGTCTCGCGCCACCGCGAAATCAGAATTACCCGCGTCGCGACTTACGACGACTCGGATCATTATCAGTCGGTGGCTTGTTGGTCAGTGGACCGATCTTTGCAATTATGGTGTCGATAGTCGGTCTCTCACCACCGACATGATTGTCGATTGCCACTCGCATCGCAGCCAGATGCTCGGGCGAAGTTCCGCAGCACCCGCCAACAATTCGCACACCCGCATCGACCGCCATAGTTGCGTAGCGTGCCATCAATTCAGGAGTGCCCGAATATTTGATTTCAACACCTTCAAAACGTGGAATACCGCAATTGCCTTTCGTGATGATCGGTAGATGCGAGTGCGATGCCGTGGCACCCATTTCAAGTGCCGTTACCAAAATGTCTGAAGCACCAACACCACAATTTGCGCCCATCGCGACCGGCGCCTCTGCGAGACCGGCAAACACTTCTGCCATGCCATCGGGTTTGAGCCCCATCATCGTTCGGCCAGCAGTGTCAAAACTGCATGTTGCCGTATACGGCATCGCAATATTTATTGCCGCTTGAGCAGCCGCCTGAACTTCTTCGATCGCTGACATCGTTTCAATCCAAATGACGTCTGCGCCTCCGTCTTTAAGTCCTCGAATTTGTTCTTCAAAACTTGCAACCGCAACTTCATGCGTCAATGCGCCAAGTGGCTCAAACAATTCACCAGTTGGCCCAACTGAGCCAGCCACAACAACAGGCCGCGAACATGAATCAGCAACCCCACGAGCAATTTCGGCTGCCTTCTTGGCAAGTTCATAAGTTCTGGCTTGAGCGTTGTGCAACTTAAGTCGATGACTATTACAACCAAATGTGTTGGTCAAAATGATGTCAGCGCCCGCATCTACAAATTGTTGGTGCAGACCAGCAACGCGATCAGGGTGGGAATCTAACCAAAACTCTGGAGGCTCACCAGATGTCAAGCCAAGCGCAAAATAGTTTGTACCCGTCGCACCATCGGCGAGAATGATTTTTTTCGTTGCGAGCAAGTCGCTCAACGAGGTTCGCATCAGCGAATCAACCCATCACCGTTCCAGAAGTTACAAGTGCCTGTCGTAAACGTGAAAAGGCGCCAATATTTATCTCTTTGCCCGATCGTGGACCAACATAACGAATTGGTTCATCGTCATGATTTTTGCCAGCTTCGGCGGCTTCGATCAATAGTCGAATAAAAATCGCCGCCAGCGGGGCGTTTTTGAACTGGTTACCGCTGGTTCCGCACGCCATGAAGAACCCGTCCAAACTTGAGCGGTCGTAGATTGGCACCCAGTCGTCGGTCGCGTCATAAAGCGCGCCGATACCTGACGGCGAAACAGGAACACCAAAATTCGGCATACGCCTCGCCAAGCGCAACATCATCGTCTCCCAAATTTCAACGGTTGTCTCTTGGCGCCAATCATCTGCATCTTCGACCCAGTGCAACTCATCGCAAGCGGGCTCGGTACCGCCCAAGTTCAACGTGCCACCAGGATGCGGCCTGAAATAAATGCCTGTGTCGAGGTCGGCGACTACCGGCGCATCATCTTCTAATTTGAAGCCGTCTGGTGCTGGTGCAACGTACACCTCTTGACGCAAAGGTCGATGACGAATATTCATTTCAGCGGCAACACCAGCCATGCGATTTATTTTGCTCGCGTGCGGCCCAGCAGCATTAACAACAATCGGAGCCTCAATTTTTTCTCCACTTGCCAGAGTGACACCAGTAATTTTCTTGCCGTCATTGTCTATCGAAACAACTTCCGACTTAAATCTCGTTTCGGCCCCATGATGTTTTGCAGCGTGCACGTAATTGTGTGCTGCCAACATCGGGTCGTCCATAAACCCACTGAGTGGATCATAAAGACCACTCAACTCGCCCACCGCATCATCGCCAAAGGCTGGATCGTCGATTTTTTTCGGCGGCCAATAGCTTCCGGCGTCAAGCGCAGGAAACTTTTTGCGCAATTGTTCGGCACTAAGAACTTCGTAAGGAATGCCGATTTCATCCCAAATTTTACGAACAGTTTCTCCGCTATAACCTTCGGTTCGATAAACGAGATAACCAGTGCGAATAAATTTTGCCATGCCGTCGGGGTCATTGACGCCGAGGTAACTCGCCCAGTTCTCCCACATCGGCGCAGACTCCCAGGCCATCAAGACCGCATCGAGCGTCGAATAACTGAAACGAATGATCGCCGACGATGCCGATGTCGAACCAGCCCCTGCGGCCGAACCTTTGTCGACAATGATTACTGAACGACCTGCTTTAGCGAGTTCAAAAGCAACTGCCCCGCCAATTACACCGGCACCGATTACGACTACGTCAGCTTTCACTAACTGGCCATCACTTCGCGCTGCCAAACTGCTGTGTCGGCAACGCTATTGAATGTGAATGAATGCAGACCAACGATATTTAAACGCTGAGCATCTTTTGCCAAACCAGCAACAAGTTCTGTTGGGTCATAACCACCGGGCGAAAGCATCTTGATGATTGAGGTTTTGTTCTTGCTCAGATAGCGCATCGATTGACCCACCCCGACCCGCACACCGAGAGTCATCAATCGAGTGCGGTCGACGACACCCGGCACACCAAGTTGAATCGGCATCTTGAAGCCATTGTTGCGTTCTTGTTCGAGCCAAGAACGAATCAGCGCAATATCGAAACACATTTGTGTTGATGCAAGGCCCTGAACACCGGCCTCTTCAAGCAACTTTTGCTTGTGATGCAGAGCCGTACTTAGATCTTCACGACTAATGAAAGCATGACCGTCTGGATAACTGCCAAAGCCAACACGGTCTACACCACTGTTGCTGTCTAAAAAATCACGCAGCAACTCAACACCATCTTTGTAAGGGCCGGCAGGATTTTCTGCATCACCAGCAATCAAAAAAACCTCCTTGATCCCCTGTTCGCGCACCCATGTCGCAAGTTTTGTTACATGTTCACGCGACTCAACCAGCCGCGCAGCAAAGTGCGGCACTACTTCGTGACCTGCAGCAATCAACCTTGCCGAGATTTCTTGAGTTGCACTAATGCCCTTGACCGGCGAACAAGTCACCGAAACTGGTGCACCAGCGGGCAAGTCGAGAATGCCCTGCTCAATGCTCTTCATTGGAATCAACTCATATCGCATGTTGCCGACGAGTTGTTTTACTGCAGGGGTGACTTTTACCGAAGATTTTTTGAGCCGCGAAAGGATTGACATTTTCCCAATACTAGAGGGTTTTTAGCCGAAGGTGTCAGGCAACTCGCTCTTGCGCTTGGCGACAAACTCTTTAAGTTCTTCGTCAATCGCGTCGTCAAGCGGTGGCGCCACATATGACGCAAGTCGCTCTTTCCAGATCTTGTTGGCACGCTTAGCAGCGTCATCTCCACCATCTTCAAGCCATTGCTCGTAGCTCGAATTGTCAGAAGTAGTCGAGCGATAAAACGCCGACTCAAAATTGGCAAGAGTGTGAGCCGTACCCAAGAAGTGATTGCCAGGTGGGTTTTCACGAATAGCGTCGAGCGCTTGTCCGTTTGGTGAGACATCGAGACCTTTGGCAAATGTCGCCATCATGCCGAGTTGGTCGTCATCGAGAATAAATTTTTCGTACCCAATTGCGAGACCACCTTCAAGCCAGCCGGCGGCGTGAAGAACGAAATTGGTGCCCGCCATCAAAGTCGGTATCAATGTTGCGGCGCTCTCGTATGCCGCTTGTGCGTCGGGCAACTTTGAAGCAGTCAACGAGCCTCCAGATCTAAATGGCACGCCCAAACGTCGTGCTAATGCAGCCATCGTGTACAAAACAATTGCCGGCTCGGGGGTGCCAAACGTTGGCGCACCTGTCTGCATCGACATCGAAGAAGCAAACGAACCCAAAATGACCGGTGCGCCAGGTCGAACTAATTGCGTAAACGTCATGCCAGCCAGAGCCTCGGCAAGTGTCTGTGTCGCAACGCCCGCCGAAGTTGACGGTGCCATCGCGCCAGCCAAAATGAATGGCGTGATAATTGTTGCTTGATTGTTTGACGCATAAACCTCGGCTGACGCAAGCATCGACGCGTCCCACACAAGCGGCGAAGAAGCATTGATCAAACTTGTCATCACTGTGCGATCTTGTAAGTCGCCGCCAAAACCAATGCGAGCCATTTCGACGCTGTCTTGCGCGCGTTCGCCGGCAGTAACCGAACCCATAAAACCTTTGTCGCTGTATTTAATGTGCGCATAAACCATGTCGAGGTGGCGCTTGCTCACAGGAATGTCAACGGGTTCACAGACCGTGCCACCAGAGTGATGCATGCGCGGTGACATGTAAGCAAGTTTCACAAAATTTTGGAAGTCGACGATAGTTGCGTATCGACGACCATTGTCAATGTCGAATGCAAACGGTGAACCATAGTTTGGGGCAAACACAGTCGCATTGCCGCCTATCTGCACGTTGTTTTTTGGATTTCTGGCGTGCTGCGTATAAACGCTCGGTGCGGTTGCAGAAACTATTTTGCGGCACATTCCTCGCGGAAACCGCACTCGCGTACCGTCAACATCAGCACCGGCATCTTTGAATCGCTTAATCGCCGAAGGATAATCTCGAACTTCAATGCCGACTTCTTCAAGAACAGTGTCAGCATTATGTTCGATTAGTTCGAGGCCTTCATCGGAAACTAGTTCGTATGGTTTGATGAGCCGGGTAATAAATGCATCACGCTCTGGTTCGTGCGAAGTTCGTAAATTTTGGCGACCTGCTCGCCCACCTGATCGCTTGGTGCGTGTTACATCTGACATGTTTTCTATTCTGCCACGCCACTAGTTGAGCGCCGACGCCGACCCGAGCGCGCCTGCCCATCGTTGCTGTTGAGACTTCTGGCTGGCAAATCAATGATTTTCGCCAAATTGGGGGTCTCGGCAGTTTTGTGCGGAAACGCCATGGCTTCAACAAACAACTGTTGAAACCTTGGCTCAGTAGCGGTTTCGATCTTGGTAACTTTTCGCACCGCGTCTTCCATTTCGCCGCGAAGTTTTCGCGACAATAGAGATTGCACTGCGCCGGCACCGGCGGCATTACCGACTGCGCGTACACCAGCAACCGGACAATCTGGCACCAAACCGAGAACCATCGCATAAACCGGGTCGATGTGTGCACCAAATGCACCTGCAAGACGTATGTCATGGACAATTGGTGAGCCTGCATGTTCAACAAGCAAGTCGATGCCAGCGCGCAGTGCTGCTTTGGCTAATTGAATTGCACGAACATCATTTTGAGTTACATACAGCTTTGTCTCGCCGTGTTCATAGAACAGATATGAAAAAGTTCGATCATCACCGACGATGCGTGGAGACTTGCTGGTCAGCTCGCCTCTCACGACGCCATCTTGGTCGATAATGCCGCTCAAATACATTTCACCAATCACTTCGATAATTCCTGAGCCGCAAATACCGGTCACTGTCGTATCTCCGAGTGACTCAACAAAACCGGGCTCGTTACTCCATAAATCTGAACCGATCACTTTCACGCGTGGCTCAAGAGTCTCGCGATCAATTCGTACATGTTCAATGGCGCCAGCAGTCGCACGTTGACCTGCACTAATTTGCGCGCCCTCAAACGCCGGCCCTGTCGGACTCGACGCCGCAAATTGCTGCTGAGTATTGCCCAAAACAATTTCAGCATTTGTGCCGATGTCGACGAGCAATTGCATTTCTTTCGAACGATGTGGTCCTTCAGCCAAAATTGCCGCCGCAGTATCGGCGCCGACATGTCCGGCGATGCATGGTCCGACGTAATAACTCGCGTTCGGCAGTTTCAAATCGAGCTCGGTTGCCCAACCGCTAACAGATTCGCTTGTCGCCAAAACGAACGGCGCCATGCCAAGTGGCGTCGGGTCGATGCCCAGAACAATGTGATGCATAATCGGATTGCCGACAATTGTGATCTCAAGCACGCGCTCGACATCAACACCGGCTTTCGTTACGAGACCATTTATCATTTCGTTCAGCGCCGCACGAATCGCATTGGTCAGTTCAACCTCGCCACCTGGATTCATCATCACATACGAAACTCGGCTCATCAGGTCTTCGCCAAATCGAATTTGCGGGTTCATTAGTCCATAACTTGCGACAATTTCGCCACTTTTTAGTTCGCACAGATGACCCGCAACAGTCGTCGAACCAACATCTACAGCAATGCCATATGCAGCATCTACATATCCGGGCCATGCGGCCACTATTTGATCGCCATCTTGCAAGTGACGAACCGCAACAGTCACTTCACCTTCGGCTTTAGCCATCGCTGAATGCAAACTGCTAAGAGCTCGACGCGCGACACTCGGCGTGATGCGCTTGTGCTGAGCTGCAACTGCCTCGGCCAAGGCCTCAGCCGCACTTACTGAGTCACCTAGTTGCGCTTCAGGAATCATCAAATAGAACAAACTAAAACTTGGGTCAACAGTTATCGGTTCAAGATCGAGGTCTTTTCGCACAATCTGCTTGTGCACCTGACTGATTGCCGGCACATCGATAACGACATCGCCACAGATTCGCGCTGCACATCCCAAACGGTTGCCTGACACAAGTGCTCTCTTGGCGCGGTAGTTCGTCTCGGTTTCGGCGAGTCCCGAAAGCGACTCGGGCGTTGCGGTGATTCCCCATTTTGCGAAGACTCCAACCGATGGCGTGATTTGACAACGACCGCAAATTCCGCGACCGCCACACACCGAGTCAATATCAGCACCCAATTGTCGAGCGGCTTCAAGAACCGTGATGCCTTCTTGCACGACGCCGTCTAACCCCGAAGGGGTAAAGACAACGTGTCGGTCCATGTTGAGCGTTATTCGGTTCTACGGCGACCGCGGCTATTGCGTGCGGTTCGCTCTGCATTCACTTCGTTCGGGTCACGATTGGCGCGAATCCATGCCGAACAGTTTTCGTCGTTGCCAACAAGAACATCAGCGGCCATCACAAGAGTCTTCACTTCTTCATGTAGCGGATTCATGATCGCCGACGTCATGCCTGCGCCAATCGCCATCGCCAAAAATGTGCCCGTGATGTTGTTTCGCGCCGGAATACCGAAACTCACGTTTGATGCGCCGCACGTTGTATTTACTTTGAGTTCTTCACGCAACCGCCGAATAATTTTGAATGCAGTGCGACCCGCATCACCCATCGCACCAATCGGCATAACTAGCGGATCGACCACGACATCGCTTGGC
>Ga0214923_10005296_pt1 | contig 15088 bp, 26 predicted proteins | sample LL1510_MetaG_FD_177993 | JGI IMG/M metagenome (GOLD analysis project Ga0214923, IMG submission 177993) | Freshwater microbial communities from Lake Lanier, Atlanta, Georgia, United States - LL-1510 | ecosystem: Environmental > Aquatic > Freshwater > Lake | place: USA: Georgia | collected...
ACTAAATGAATACAATTAACTTTGATAAGTTAAGAGCACAAGTTGCTCAACATGGCGGAGGTCATCTAGTAGATGAATTACGCAAAGTTCAACAAGAACAATACAAGCGTGAGGATTTGCCTCTGCTAGAAGCGTTAGGATATGCTAATTCTTTCCTAACTGCTCAATACAATTTAGATGAGGAGAATAACTAAATGAAAATCACTTACTCAATTTGGCAGGGTAGCCTACAAAAAGGTACGCTAACCGCTAATAGCATTAAAGATATCGTCAAAACTATTGACGAATTAAATTCAATAAATCCACCAATAAAGTTTGAATACTTGGTGCATAAGATAGAGCAGGTAGCATAGTGAACCTAGAACTATTATTAGATAGCGAATACTTTTCACTATACATTAACGGCCTATGGCCTAACGGAGTAGGTATTGATATCCCTACATGGTTGCTAGTTGGCACTATTGGATTGATTTATTCTATTAGAGTGATGAGAAAGTATAAATAGTGGCTGAATATTCTGCTGAGCAATTAAAACGCAAGGCCCACTTTGAAAATGGTGGGACACTTGCGGATTACGATAGGAGCCACTACCAAGAGTAGTGTGCTCACTATTTTTTTTATTTTTTATTTTTAAAAATGCATATCATACATCTTAGAAAAATATTCAGATTTTCTCAAAATGAAAAATTTTTCAGATTTTGCCAGGTATATGGTAAAATAAATATATGCACATGCTAGGACTAGAAATTCGTAAAGATCGTAGAGAGAAGAAATACTCTATGAGGTCTTGCTATCGTTGTGGCAAGATTATCTGGATTGCAGCAAGCAACCTAAGAGTTGATAACTACTGTTCAAAGTGCGATTAGCATGTCTTTTTTAGAAAATGTTGAAGAGCACATGTTTGAAGATGAAGCGGGTAATGGTTTTATAATTCAAGAAGAACTGCCTTTTGATCCAGACAATAAGTTAAAAGTTGAAGATATAGAAAAATACAGTGAACGACTAAAATACATGGAGGAATATGGAATCTAATTATCCTGACTCATGGCACCGTCATACTCCAAAAGGTATGACCATAATCAACACGGTAAATAAATCAAAAAAGTGTTGTGACTCTTGCTCATGTAATGAAGAACAAGAAGATTTTAATAAACTAATGGAGACTCAAACTTCGTTTGAAGAGTAGTTACCATTTCCCTACTGGACATCTAGCATCCTTTAGTGTAGTCTTTAACTTCATAAAACAATTACACTTTCCACATCTATTAGTCTTAGCCTTATAAAACTCACAAACCTTACAAACCTCAAGTCTTGCATCTGCCAACTCTTCTGGAGATCTTTCTTTATTAGGATTAAACAAATCCCAAGGTTTGACATCATTAGACATTTTTATCTCTTACTCTTTGCATTTTTCTATAAGTTCCATTTGGTATAAACTTAGATGTTAAATTTAATAAAATTGTTTTTAGTTTAATATCATCTTCTTTAGTTCTATATCTTATTTTATGATTTAATTTATTTGATCTTTTAAAAGGTATATATAAAACAAAAGGATCGCCACGATTTATAGTTATTTCTTTATTCTCACAATGATATAAAACTTGTTGATTAATTTCATGATAAATATCTGTATCTATAATTCCAGGTAAAACAGACCATTCTTTATTAAAATGATAAAAAAGTGGCAATTGTAAAACAGACCATCCTGGGGGAGTAACTATTCTCCAAGGACAATCTGCCTTAAAAACAAACTTTGTACCAACTCCATTAAAATTTGCATTTACATAATCTAAAAATTGATTATTTGTATGAAAAGACCAAGAAAAGTTAGAGTCAGGAGTTTGCCAAGTCCAAACATCTCCATCAGATTTTAATTTAGCATCACTCCACATTGGAAGAATATATCCTTGTGAAAAATAATCTGGAAATGAAGGACAGACTTTAACACTCATTTGGTTTGTTGATGGAATATTTTTAAACCATTGAGGAATAAAGTTTTTTGCTGGTTTTGGTAAACATTCTGGAATAGATTCCAAGCCTTCAATAATACTTATAAATTCTATATTGTCCGACTTCTTAAACTTCATACTATCTCCAATTTTGTCGGGGCACCAATAAGAGACTCATTAACACTGGTCCACAATTGTGACGACATACTAGTATTAATTCTAGCAGATAAACCTATAGATTCCATAACGTAGTTATATCCTCCAGACTTGGTTTGAACTTTGTTCCAAACCCCATTATCGTATATCAAGGTTTGGGAAGGGAAGGTAAACAAATAATAAACCTTCTTCTCATTTTTGGCGGGTATAGAAGACCAATCCTGGTCTGACTTCGCAAGACACACATAGTAATCAGCACTATTATCTACTACACTGGCTATCATGGTATCTAAGGTTTGGTATTTTCCAAGACGGGATCCTGAGAAGGTTAGTGTGTTATTTGCATATACCCCCGACTTTATGGAGAAACTTTCGCCTGACTCTAAAGACATATCTACGCTGACTGAATGAGATCTATTAGGCTGCCAGTCATTTACCAAACCATTCTCTGTAAATATGTTGGCAATATTTTCTTCTAAAAATTCGCTGGTACAAGGAAGGCGATAAACACTATGATGTATTTTTAATTTATCTATCAAACCTTCAATTAGGATTTGTTTTATGGAATGTAGCACATCTCATTATAACTCATATCGGGATATTAAGCAAGTATAGATATTACATCCTATTGACATTACTTAAATGCGTAGCATTGATAGTATGTCATAGTGTGGTTTGATAACTCTATTTTCGGCTTAACTTATATCCCGCCAAATTTTTATCTCAAATACTGATATAATATACTAACTATGTCACCTCAAGACTGGGCAGGATTAGTTTTAACAATTCTTACAATTGTAACTATTGTTGCAGGCGGTATTCGTTGGCTCGTAAAACATTATTTAAACGAACTTAAGCCGAATTCTGGATCAAGTATCAAAGATTCCATTAACCGCCTAGAGGAAAAAACTGACAAATTATTTGATCTTTTACTTGAACATTTTAAAGATCATTCTAAAAAATAATTCTCTATATATAATATATAAGATATCTTAAAAACTTTACTTGCTAGTTATTCTTTTTTTTATATATTTCAAGTATACACTTTTATACCCTGGATTTTTACACTTTATGCAGAAATCAATATAACGATTTTATAACAATTATTTTATTGTCTGGTTTATAACGTTTTGTTATAATTTATACTATTTATAACGATTTGTTATAATTTGATATATTTACAATAATACAATGTTATAATTTTTACGCTGGCACCTAGATTCTAACCCCCACCCCACTGCGTCTAGGTGTCAGTTTTATTTAATGGTATAATCAATTATTATGTGTGCTCCTACAATAGAGAAATATGGCGCATCGCCAGCAAATATTCAATGGACTGTGGTCCGTGGAGATACAGCAACTCTTCTTGTAGAATTTTTAGAAGATGATGAAGTTACTGGATTTGATTGTAGCGGTTGGACCTTTACAGCAACCTCATATGATCCAGTGGGGGATGTCTTAGATGAACTTACCGTAGATGTTGATGGCCATGAGGTTACAATTACTGCTCCAGCCTCAATTACAGAAGAGTGGGGAACAGGATATAAACAGATTGCAGCAGAGTTAAGATTTGATTTACAAGTAATCATAGAAGGGGGCAGCGGAGTAGATGCTGATACAGTATGGACACCAGTTATAGGAACCATATGTGTTTTAAGTGATATGACGCCAGGACTATAATGCCTATAGTAAAAGTATCAAACCCCACACCTAATATTCCGCCAATAATAAAAATTGGTAAAAAAATATTTAAAACCAAAATAAAGTAAAGTAGGAAATTCATGGCTAAAAGCATGGACTTCCCACAAAAGAAAAAATATTCAGAAACAATAAAAGAAGTTAGAACAACTGAATATATTGCTGTACCTGGAGTTACTGGAGAAAAGGGAGAAGTTGGACCGCAAGGTCCTCCTGGACCCCAAGGACCTAAAGGCGATAAAGGTGATACTGGAAAACAGGGACCTCCTGGACCACAAGGTGAGCGTGGAGAACCAGGCAAGGGCGCAGAAGGATATGATAGTGCTTCTGGACAATATCCAGGATGGGCATATTATAAAAATAAAAATCAACAGTCTATAAGAATTGGTCCAGAAAGAGGGGATGATGGATGGGTTTCGGTATTTTTAGAAATAGATAAAGAAAAAAGTATTGAAAAATATCTCCCTAAAAAATCTGTATCTTTATTAAATGAAACAGCAAAAAAAATTAATTTTAAAGCATTTCAATATGGAGCAAAAGTTGATATTAGATATGATTTAGAAATAGAGACCTATATAAACAATACAGAAGTGTGGGTTAGAACTTTTTCTATAGATGATGAAAATTCTGTTACTGGACATCTTGGAAATTTAAAATATCAATACTCCTATGATTTCTCTTTTTGTCAAACCATTTTTATTCAAGATCAAAATGTTAAGGTTTTTGGCGGTATACCTCAAATCAGATCTGACAACGAGGGAACTGTTATACTAAAAGGAATCTATATTTCAGCATCTTAATGGTATAATGTTACAGGAGGAATAATGGCATTTCCAGGCTCATATAATTTTAATTACTATCGTGGTGATACCGCTGAATTTGTGATACGCCCAAAAACAGCAAATGGCTCAGCATTTGATTTAACTGGTTTTTCAGCAGACTTTTTTATTGCTACTGCAAGAGGCGAAACTGGTACACAATATGAAGCACAAGCGGTAGTTGATGCAGGTGCAGACACTGTAACCTGTACAATTCTTCCAGGTGTTGGAAGAGATCTTAATGCTGGAACATATGTTTATGACGTTCAAATAGATTCTGGCGCATCTGAAATTTATACAATTTTAACTGGAACAATTACAGTAACAGACGATATCACTGGAGCAGTATAGTGGTAGATGTATTGCTTAATACTGAAGATGTTGTAGTTTTAGGTCCACCAGAAACAGTTGATGTTTTAGTTGACATTGGACCACAAGGAACTCGTGGAACTAAATTTATTGTAGGTTCTGGTGAACCAAATCCACAAACATCAAGCGGTGTTTTATTAGGTCAAACCTTAATATTAAATGACATGTACATTAATACATCCCCTGGAGAAGATTATGGATATTTATATCAATATGTTTCTCAGCCTGGAGGAAACACTTGGGTAGAGGTTTTAAAAATTAGTCCAACAATTTACTCTGCAATTGAAACCGTATCTTTTGCATCTGGCAATGGATCAATAACTATTCCAATTGCAAATATAGTAACGGTTACTGGTTCTCCACTTACCGCTTCAAATTTTAATGTTCAATATCAAATTGAAGGTGCAAACCCTATTGCTTCTTCCTTAGAAATACCCGCTTTGGCTGGAGCAGGAACAAATCTAGTAATTAATTTACATGCATCACAATATAGCGGTGGTAGTTGGTCAGCACTTAGCGGAAGCAAAACTGTACACCTATTTATCTCTATAGTTTGATAAAAATGGTATAATCTTTAAGAGGTGACCACATGGCTGTAGAAAATATCGGAGATTTAGTACCAACTAAAATTCCAGCATTAATTGACGATGCTAATATTCAAGATGCACTAAGAGCATATCACTATGGCTCTTATGACTTTGACACAGCAGAAACAGATCCAGAAGAACTTTTAAATCCATCTATTGCGTATACAATAAATGATTTACAAAATCAAATAGATGATAATGCAGATCTTGAAGAGGCAGCAAGAGATATTTCAAGAGCAAGCACGTCTGCTCCAACTGCTGCAGCATTTACAGCATTTTCTGCAACAATTCCAGATGGATATATTTGGTTAGATAAAGATTCTTCTGCTGGAGTTGGATATTATGCTGCTACATCTGTTTATACAACAACGGCACCAACAACAAATTTAGCAAATGGGTTAATTTGGATTGAAAAAGGATCAAATCCATTAACTATGTATGTTTGGAATGCTGATACTTCTGCATGGGATGAGATAGGTGCATAATGCCAACAACATTTGATTCAGATGGAAAAGCAGCCTATGTATATAATTTAGCAGACGATACTTGGTATCAAGTTTCTGGTAAAACAGATATTTCAGGAACCTTTGAATGGACTGGCCTTCATACACATCTTTCTAACTTTACAACCGCAGAAGCATCTGTTGCAAAAAAGGGTACGAATAATTTTCTTAATCCAGCAGCCAGAGATGCAGCAATTCCATCCCCTATTGCTGGCACGGTATGTTTAATAAGGCAAAATGCTGGCGGAAACACGGTAAATGAAATACAGGTTTATATTGGCGGTAGTTGGGTAACAGTTTTGCCATCTCCAATTGGACAAACAAATAAAGTGTTAAAAAGTGATGGTACAATATCTTCATGGGCAGATGCACCAGATGCTATGACCCAGGTAATATTAATGATGGGAGTATAAATGCCAACAACCTATAAGGTTTTAGGACAATCAAAACCAACTGCAAACACGCTCACCAGTCTTTATACTGTTCCAAGTGCAACTCAGGCAGTTGTTTCAACACTAAACGTATGTAATACCACTTCAACTAATGACGAAATACGAATTGCTGTAAGACCAGCAGGAGAAGCAATTGCGGATAAACACTACCTTGTACATACAATTGGCGTCCTACCGTTTTCAAATTATACATATACTATTGGAATGACCCTTGCAGCAACAGATGTTGTATCAGTTTTTAGTTTAAACGGATACGCAAACTTTAATCTATTTGGAACGGAGATCTCATAATGTCAATAACAACACAAACAATTCCTTCAAAATTAAGACATCTACAAACTTTTACTACTAGTGGAAATTTTTATCCACCAGCAGGAACTACAGTAGTTTACGTAACAGTCCTAGGTGCAACTGGTGGCGTAGGCGCAGGCCACCGTTACGCTCCCAGTGGTAAAAATGGTGGACTAAATGTAAGTGCTGCTGGATTTGTTCAAGTAAATCCTCAAGCACCACACGGTATTGTAATAGGCGCTGCAGGTGCAAATGGTTCTAGTGAAGGCGCTGGAGGTGGCGCTAGTGGAACAACAATTTTTGATGGAGCAATTACTGTAAATGGTGCAAATGCAGGTGGAGCACCTTGGGGGGGAAATACTGGAAATGCTGGCAATGCAGTTTTTGTGACAAATTTGCCAACTTTAAATCCTAGCGCAAACACAATTGCTAGAGTTACAACTACCCAAACTGGGAACGTATCAAGTTATACCCAAAGCGGTATAATTCATATTTTTGGATACTAAGGAGAAAAAATAATGAAAAGATTTGCTGTTTTAAATACATCAAATTTAGTTTCTAACATTATTGTTGCAGGATCAAAAGAAATTGCAGATCAAGTTACTGGATCAAACTGTATTGAACTAAGTTATAACCAAAATGTTGGTTATAATGATTTTTATGATGGAACTACTTTTGTTCCAGCAGAAAATCCAGAGTCTTAGTTTAAAACATAGGCTTGATTTTTTATTTGTTTTATAGAATAGTTAGTATTTTATAATAAAAAGCGGGGTATTAAAAATTTCTAAAAAAATTAGTTTTATTAAAACACTAGATAATGTTAACAATATCTATGCTCCATATCCAACAAAAAAAAATCTTCCAGATTGGTATAAAAAAACAAAATCTTTTAAGGATGATTCAAATTTATTTGCAAAATCAAAATCTATTACAATAAAAAAATGTATACCAATTTTTGATGCTATATCTAATGGATATATTATTCAAACTTACTGCGATTCTTACTTTTATCAAACAACAGAAGAACATCCAATAACCAAAGAAAAAAGAGATATAATAAGAACTGAAACGCCACAAGATTTTTATCTATCAATTGAATATCATGCAAAAGAACAAGCAGAGTTTCATCCTCTATTTAATGATAAAAAAATACCTAAATTTATAAATATTTGGGGAATTAAGACCCCACCAGGATACTCTTGTTTATTTATAAATCCAATGCATAATCCAAACGAACATTTTACTATTTTAGAAGGAATTGTTGATACTGATCAATATCATAAACCTGTAAATTTTCCTTTTGTTTTTAAAAATAAAGACTTTAATGGGCTTATTCCTGCTGGAACTCCAATTGCCCAAGTAATACCATTTAAAAGAGATTCTTGGAATATGGAAATAGTAGATAATTCTTTAGAAATAAAAAATATAGAAAGCAAAATGAACAGTTTATTTTTAAACAAATATAAAAAATTTTTTTGGTCAAGCAAAGAATATAATTAAATAAAAAAAATACCCTATCAAATTAAAAATAGGGTATTTTAGTTTATCTTCTATTGTTTACATGGATATTTGTTATACCATTCTTGATATCTTTTCCCATTTACGGAACTCCATGCAGACCAGTCTTTTCCACCCTTAGTCATATGAAGAGCAATTTGAGAATTAACTACTGGATTCAATAACTCAGCATTTGAGTCTAACTCAAACTTCTCTCTACGGTCTGACCCTAATTCTCCAAGCATATTTATTTGAAATACACCATAAGAACTATCTCCAGTTTTTATATTACCGTTAAAAGCAAGAGGACGACCATTAGATTCTGCCTTGGCAATAGCGCAAGCAGATCTTAATGCTTTACCCTCAAATCCAACATAGCGTAACATATCAACTAGTTGCTCATCAGTTAAGTTGTGAGCATTTTCATATTTTTCCAACTTTTTCTCTTTAGAAACCAAAAAAGCCACCTCTTGGGTGGCAGACTTAATTGACTGTCTAATTAATAAGTTGTTTTCATTTGTTGCATTTGCTGTACCCGCAAAAACGGTACTACAAATAACCAACGTTAATACCCCTAGCCAAACATTTGATTCTCTCATTGTAAAATACCTCCTAGAGAACAAATGCTACCTATTGGTAGCATGTATTAATTATAACATCAATTTGGCCTTTTGGTCAAGTTTAGACAATAAAATATAAAAATATTTTAAATATAATATTAGTTAATGGTATAATGATATAACTATGGCCCAATATAGAAATCCTAATGAATCAGCAATGTCGCCTCAGCCTACGGCTCCAGCAACATATAATCTTGGAAATATTCCACCATTAGTCAATTGGACAGTTGTTATAGGAGATAGTGCATCTTTTAGAATTTATGTAGAAGATGATTTGGGAAATCCCCTAGATTATACAAATGAAGAAAGTGGAGATGTCACTGGCTGGGATATTCATGCAGATTTCAGAAGGTATTCAGATAACGTTGGAGATGATTTATTATTTACACTAACCCCATATGCAACAGAATTTGATGATCCAGGAGAATTTACAGTAACATTATCTCCAGCACAATCAAAACAACTAAGAACTGGCGATGTATTTGATGTTCAGTTATCTGATGCTACCCGTGTTTGGACGGTATGTCAAGGTGAAATGACAATGATAGGTGAAGTTACAGATCAGGAGTCATAATAAATGGCTACTACAACAATATCAAATATTTCAAATACAATAAATATTGAAGATATACAATCAACAAAAAGTCTAACCAACATAAAACCTTTTGACTCAACAATTTCAAACATTGCATTTGGAGCCTTAATTGCTGCAACGACACTTGCAAACCCATCAACAATAGTTGATTTAAAACCAACCATTTCAAATGTTGTAAAAGTAGATTATGCAAAAGTTATAACTCCTACATCTGTTTTGCCATTTAGACTTACCCTGAGTAATATAGGTATTGAAGGGTATGATCCAGCAAATCCCCCTGGAATTGGTATTCAGATAATTGGTTTTTCAAACTATATTCTTTAACATAATGATATAATAAGGCTATGGCAAAGGTATCAATAGCAAACGTAAAAACCAAATTTCAAACTGGTGATAGACCAACACAAGAAGATTATATAGATTTAATTGATAGTGCTTCTGCTAGGTCCACTGATCTTGGTTCAGACGGCAATAATGAGTTAACAATCAATGGTATTGAGAACTCAACAATATTTGATAACTTTTCCGCAAGTGAGTGGAGAGCAATGAAATATATGATCTCCATTAAATATGTAGCAGGTGGTGCAAATAAGTACTACGCTACAGAAATGAGTATTCTGGTTGACGGTACAGATGTTAACGTCAGTCAGTATGGAACAATAGATAATGATGGGAATATTGGCACCATCTCTGTTTCAAGGGCTGGAGATACAGTTTCACTAACTGTCGTTCCAGTTGGGGGGATTACACCGATAACCCTACGCTACATGCGTATGGGATTAAAGGCCTAACCTAGGAGATAAAAGATGGCAACCGTAACAAAAGACTTTAGAGTCAAAGCGGGGCTGGTAGTTGAGGGATCAACCGCAACTGTAAACGGCCACGACATATTAACAGAAGCATTGGTAGACGCAAAAGGTGATTTACTAGTTGCTTCAGGTGCAGATGCCGTAACTCGCCTCGCAGCGGGTACAAACGGATATATTCTCACTGCAAATTCTGCTGCAACAAACGGAATTGAGTGGGCAGCACCACAAGCAGTTGGCGTATTTGAATCAAGCATTTCATTTGAAGGCGCAACAGCAAATGATAATGAAACTACACTTCAAGTAACTGATCCAACCGCAGATAGAACTATTACACTTCCAGATGCAACTGGAACTGTAGTTCTTCGTGATTCAACAGACACATTATCAAACAAATCAATTGCTCTTGGCTCAAATACTGTAACAGGATCAATTGCTGATTTTAATACTGCACTAACAGATGCAGATTTTGCAACATTGGCAGGTAGTGAAACTCTTTCAAATAAGACTCTTACCTCACCAACTGTTTCAGGTTTGTACCTTTCAGATTCTTCAATTGTTTTTGAAGGATCTACTAACAATAATAATGAAACAACTTTGTCAGTAACTGATCCAACTGCAGATCGTACCATCACAATTCCTGATGTCACAGGTACAATTATTACAAGTGGCGATTCAGCAACTGTAACAAACGCAATGCTTGCAGGATCAATTGCTAATAACAAACTTGAAAACTCAAGCATTACGATTAATGGAACATCAACAGCACTTGGTGGAAGTGTTACTCTTGTAACTGATGATATTGCAGAAGATGGTTCACCAACAAATCAATGGTTTACAGATGAAAGAGCACAAGATGCTGTTGGAAATGCTGTAGGCAATGGTCTTGATTATGATGATAATACAGGAGCAATTTCTGTAGACCCTTCAGAATTTGCACTAAGCGCTGTAGCAGCACCAACTGGTGCAGTAAGCATGGCAACATACAAGATTACAAATCTTGGAGCACCAACAGATGCAACAGATGCAGCAACAAAAGGTTATGTTGATAATGCAGTTGTAGGTATTGACTGGAAAGCATCAGTTCGTGCAGCAACTACTGCAAACTTAAATATTTCTTCTGATCTTGAAAATGGAGACACAGTTGACGGAGTAACTCTTGCAACTGGAGATCGTGTTCTTGTAAAGAATCAGTCAACTGGTTCACAAAACGGTATCTATATAGTAGCCGCTTCAGGTGCAGCATCTCGTTCAACTGATTGCGATACTGCTGCAGAACTTACAGCATCATTTGCGGTATTTGTAGAAGAAGGAACTGCAAATGCTGACTCTGGCTGGACATTAACAAATGATGGTGCAGTTACTGTAGGAACTACAGCATTAACATTTACACAATTTACTGGTCTTGGACAAGTAACTGCTGGAGATGGTCTTTCAAAGACTGGAAACACACTTAATGTAACTGCTGGAACTGGTATTAGTATTTCAGGAGATGCAGTCACTAATACAGGTGTTCTATCACTTACTGGAACAGCAAATCAGGTTACAGTTTCTGGATCTACTGGAGATATTACAATATCTGGTCCACAAGATCTTCACTCAGGTGCAACTCCATCATTTAGTGGAGTAACAGTAGGCTCTGTAACACTTACAGATGCTTTACTTGGTACCGCTGCTGCAACTGCTTCTAACTCAGCAACAGTTATTGACTCATGGTCAGCATCAACTTATTCATCTGCAAAATATATTGTTCAGATGAAAAAGGGTAGCGATATTGAAGTAATTGAAGTTCTTGTAACAGTAGATGGATCAAATAACGTTTACCTAACAGAGTATGCAGATGTAATTAGTAACGCAGTATTAGGAACAACAGATGCCGATTATAATGGTGGAAATGTTCGTCTCCTAGTTACTGGTACAACATCAGACACTTCTGTTAAAGTACACAAAACATATATTGAAGCATAATTAGAATAGAGGTCGGAAATGGCAACCGTAAACAAAGACTTCCGAGTAAAGCACGGCATTAACGTTGCTGAAGGCGGTACTTTTGGAGGAACTGTTACAGTTGCCACTCCTACTCAAAATACACATGCTGCAACAAAACTATATGTAGATACTGCAGTAGGATCACCACAACTTCCAGTTAGTGGAACAGCACCAGCATCTCCAGAAAATGGAGATTTATGGTTTGATACATTAACACAACGTGTACATGTTTACTATAATTCTGAATGGGTTGCTATTGCAACACTTGAAGATGCAGAAACATTACAAGATCACATTCATGATACAGCAATTGATGGAACTGGATTGATTGTTAGTACATTTATTAGTGGTGGGGCATATAACGAACCTGGAGTTTTAGTAAGCGCTGGCTTATATAATACTTCAGAGTTTGAAGCAACATACGATGGTGGACTAGCAATAGATAATTTTAACTAATTATCTGTTATAATATGATTAAGCATAAGGAGTAAAAATGGCAACCAGAATGCAGCAACGCAGAGGTACTGCGTCACAGTGGACATCTTCAAACCCAGTATTAAATGCTGGTGAAATGGGCTGGGAATCAGATACAAATAAATTTAAAATTGGTGATGGCACAAATCATTGGGCAGATCTAGATTACTTTGCTGATATTAACTCTACAGTTAATCCTGCTTTTGGTTCAAGTATTACTTTTGAAGGCGCTACCGCCGATTCTTATGAAACAGTTCTTCAGGTAACAGACCCAACCGCTGACCGCACAATTACTCTTCCAAACGTTACTGGTACAGTTATTACAACTGGTAATCTTTCAGACATTACAGATATTGGTGTATTTACTTCAACAATTACAATGGAAGGTTCTACAGCAGATGCTTATGAACTTACCCTTTCTGCAGGAGATCCAACTGCTGATCGTACAATTACATTTCCTGATTCAACAGGAACTGTTGCTCTTACTAGTGATATAACAGTAACTGCATCTTCAACAAACACATTTACAAATAAATCAATTAGTTTAACAACCAATACCTTGTCAGGAACCCTAGCAGAATTTAACACTGCTGTAACTGATGCTAATTTAGTATCTCTAGACGGTTCTGAAACCCTTACAAATAAAACTTTGACAAGCCCAGTAATTACTGGAGCAGTATTTAATGATGGTTCAATTGTTTTTGAAGGCGCTACCGCAGATGCTTATGAAACAACTTTTGCTATTACAAATCCAACTCAAGATCGTACAATTACATTTCCTGATGCAACTACAACTGTTGTTGGAACAGACACAACTCAAACTTTATCAAACAAAACATTAACTACTCCAACAATTAATGGACCAACAATCACCGCAACTGGTCAAACACCAACAATACATGGTATATATCTTCCAGATTCACACACCATTATTTTTGAAGGCACAACAGCAGACAACTATGAAACTACTTTAACTGCTGGAGAGCCAACTGGTGATAGAACAATTACTCTTCCAGATGCTACAGGAACTCTTGCTTTAGAAGCAAACGTGGCAGCACTTTCAGGCGCAACATTTACTGGAGCGGTATCAGGAACAGACTTAACTCTCTCTGGTAACCTAACAGTTAATGGAACAACCACAAATATTAACTCAACCAATCTTGTTGTTGAAGACAAGAATATCGTTCTTGCAGACGTAGCATCACCTACAGATACAACTGCAGATGGTGGCGGAATAACATTAAAAGGTGCAAGCGATAAAACCTTTAACTGGGTAGACGCTACAGACTCATGGACATCTTCAGAGCATATTAATCTTGCTTCTGGTAAGTCATACTATATGAACGGAACTTTGCTTAAAGATGTATCTGAAACTTTAACAAACAAAACTTTAACAACTCCAGTTATTTCTAGTATTTCCAATACTGGAACTCTTACTCTACCAACTAGCACAGACACACTAGTTGGTCGTGACACAACAGACACATTAACAAACAAAACATTGTCAAGTGCAGTAGCAACAACAGCACTTACACTCAATGCTACAGCAGAACTTCGTTTAGCAGACACAGATTCAAGTCACTATGTTGGTTTTAAGTCACCAGCAACTGTTACTACAAATAAAATTTGGACACTTCCAAGTGCAGATGGAACAAGTGGACAAGTTCTTTCAACAAATGGATCTGGAACACTTTCTTGGTCAACCGCTGGTGGTGGCGGAGCAGCATTTAGCGAATTAATGCTAATTGGTGCATAGTACTTAGTAAAAAACAAAGCACTAACTGTAAAGTAAAGATTTACACGCCCTAAACAAGCGTGTTTTTCTTTTTAAATTTGTGATATACTTAACACTACTTTATAATTCTTAAAGTACTTATTATATTTTTATTAGAAAGTTGGAAATTTTATGTCAGATGCCTTTTCTTTTCGTTTACTAGAAGATTTTGTAGCAAAATATAAAGATACTCCACCCCCATTCGGATTCTCAGATGCTGGTTCAAACTCTCTAGGAGAGATTACTTTTATACGTACTTATTCTCGTATGAAAGAAGACGGAACAAAAGAAAGATGGTATGAAGTCTGTAAACGTGTAATTGAAGGTATGTACTCAGTTCAAAAAAATCATGCTAAAGAAAATCGTTTACCATGGAATGATAATAAGGCTCAAAAATCTGCTCAAGAAGCATTTCAAAGAATGTTTGAATTAAAATGGACCCCACCAGGACGTGGCCTTTGGGCTTTTGGAACTCCAATGACTATGGAAAAACGTAACTCTGCTGCCCTA
>Ga0214923_10005297_pt1 | contig 15087 bp, 13 predicted proteins | sample LL1510_MetaG_FD_177993 | JGI IMG/M metagenome (GOLD analysis project Ga0214923, IMG submission 177993) | Freshwater microbial communities from Lake Lanier, Atlanta, Georgia, United States - LL-1510 | ecosystem: Environmental > Aquatic > Freshwater > Lake | place: USA: Georgia | collected...
TAAAACATTGCTATTATTACAAATATAAAAGCTGGTTTGAGAGCATCTGATTTTATTTATATAGAACTTGTTGGGCAGTTAAAATGTGGATTTAATCCTCCAATAGATCGTAAATTCATACCAAATATAAAAACAGATCCCGGAGCTATTACAATTACTCAAAATAAAATATTTTATATGTTTTCTAGCGAGGTATTTAATAAGATTCCTATAATTAATATTCCGTTATATGTATTAGATGAATTTTCAGGTGAATTACAAAGATTTTTAATAACTCTTACTTCTTCTGATTTAATTGTAACACCTGATGATCCAAGAAGAGCTAATTTTTCATATACTAAACCAACATATATAGATAATACTAACTCTAAAAATTTAAAAAATATATTAAATAATCAAGCTAGTTTAATAATAAGTCATAAATTAAAGGATAACTATACTCTAAATAGTTTTGCTAATGATATAATTTTGTATAATAAAAATGATAATAGTATAGTTTATTCAGGAAATTCGTATAATAATACTGGACAAGTGTGTAGGTCTCCTATACAACTATCAACTATAATAAAATCAGATTATATACCGGTTAAAAATACTAATAATATATATATGGAAACAAATAATTACTTGAATCTTTTTATATGTTTAACAGGTGGATTAAGATGGGGTTTTAAACCTCGAGAGAAGAATGGATTATTTCCATTAGACAATTACTCGTTTCCTAATTTTACAGTACGTATTATAAATGATAAAATATTTGTTTGTAGAGTAATCGAGAATATAAATCCTGAACCAATAATGTCTACACAAACTATAGAATTTGATTTATATTTATATAATCCAATATGGGATGATGATTTTACTATTCGTGTAAAAGTAGAAATTTCATATGCTACTTTTTTACCTATTTACTATAACATAACTGTTTCTACAATTAGTAATATTACAGATAGTGAATTAAATATTTTCCCAAATACTATTAAACCAATTAATATTGATGCATTAAAAACTGAACCTATGTTTTTGTATATTGGACCAAAGTTATATATCCCGTTTAATATATGTAATTCTATTAATATGATAGAATTGTATAATCCTGAAAATAAACAACTAATATTAAACTCTTCAGTATATGAAGGAGATGATGTAGATAAATGTAAAACACAATATAATTACAAAGGTAACGAAGCTAAAGCAATAAAACTATGTCCTCCTAAACCAAAAGAAATTGATAAAGTTTTTAGTATTAATAACTTACCTATTTTACCATACATATCAACTCCTATTTCATCTGATTTTAATAAATATATATATGATTACACATGTATTATAATTTCTTTATTAGGTCCTTTATCTATTGGGCTATCAATTCCAACTATAGATGGAGAATTTGATGCAAACAGATATAAATTATCTATTCCAGATTTAGTAGCAATTCCTATTTCTGAAAAAGTATTAATAATAAAATCTAATAGTAAAACAGATCTAAGTATTCCTCCTATCGATCTTTATGTCTATGATAAAATATATGGAATATTACAGATTTTTACTATTGAGAGAAAATCAGAATATAAACCTATAAATGGTGTTCCAATTCTTAATGTATACCCTGTTGATATAAAATTAACTTATCCAATAAATTTTATAGAAAATATTCATAAAAATGACATTTCAATTGCAGAAATTCCAGGAGTTAATATACAAAAATTATCTTATGTATATTTAGGACCTCTAATATTTGAGAATGTTACTTCTAATCCCAATCCTGTTTGCATTCCTAACTGTACATTAGATACATTTGGAAAAGATGATGGTTGCGGGGGTAAATGTGAAAATATAACATTATTTAATTCACCTGATATGTATAAATGGTTTGTTAAAATTTCTGATCCTTTAATTAGTAATATTTTAATTTCTAAAGTATATAGGATGATTAAAGATGATAAAAGTTATCCATTAAGCGTTAAACTTTTAGATAGTCAAAATAATATAATATTTAATGTTATACCATCAATTTTAGATTATAATAACAGAAATATATATGCTAATGTAACATTAACATTTGATGCAGAAACATCTGATTTAAATAGAATTAAATATAAAAGACTATCAGATAAGTACTATGAATTTGATAGAGAAAAAAATAAATATATTACTCTTGGAATAGATTTGTATCCAGAATATTTTGAAGAACAAAAACAATGTTTATCTAGATATGAGATTAATGTTGAAAAAGAAAAACAAGAAGTTTCTATTAATATTGGAAATTCGGATTTAGATATATGTGATACAAATGACAAACTTAAATTTGAGAAAAATTCAGATATATATACAAGTAATATAAATTTTGTTGACCCCAAAACATTTATTCGTGATTTTGAACTAACATTAGATTATATAAAAAATACAGAAATTATTTATACAAAAGAAAATGCTTCAAATATTTATACAGTAGAAAATTATCATCTATATAAAAAATACAAAAATAAAAGCAATTATAAAAATAAAAAATTTAAACAGTCATCACTTAATGACGAGCTTATTGTATTTTCAAAAAATTTCAGCCTTAAAAGAGAATATCCAGATCAAATAGAGATTCCCAGAAATCAAGGACGTTGCAATTCTTGTTATTTATTTTCGGTTATAAGTTGTTTAGGTGATAGATTTGCATTAAAATATAATATAAAGTCTCCATATCCAAGTATAATGTGGGTATGGAGTGCTTGTGACACTTTTGAAATTGTAAACAATATAACATATTATTTGTGTGACTTTTGCAATGGAGGAACAACAGATAGAATATCTAGATGGTTGTATAAAAATTACACAAAGTTAGAAACATGTTTTCCATATTCGATGTTGGAAAAATATAAGAATTTAAATGTATATAATACTGAAAATTTATATTACGGTGCAGACTCATCAGTTTATAAAGATAAATGTTATGAATGTTTAAATATAGAAAATTCTATAGGTATAGATAAATATGAAAAGCTCAAGGATGTTAAACTTTCTATAACTGAACTATCTAGAGAAACAATACTTCCACATTATCCAAGTAATGGAAATTATACTCCTTTTGATATTGAACTATTGGTTAAGATTATGAAATATAAATTATGTAGAGGACCATTAATTGCTTCAATAGAAATGAATGATTATCTTGAAAATTTTTTATCTAATGAGTGGTTATTAGATCCCAATATAGTTTTTACAAATACTCAAGGTGTGACTCATATGGACTGTTTTAGAGGGCATGCTGTTAACATTACTGGTTGGGGAAAAGGAATAGATCAATTTGATAATGAAGTCGAATATTGGGAAGTTAGAAATTCTTGGGGTTTAAATAACGGTGGATATTTCAGAGTAACTATTTCTACATTTAGTACACAACTTTACACATTGGGATTAGATATACCTTCATTTTATTTTACTATTACTCTAGGATCCAATGATATTAAAAAATACGCATCTTTTTCTTTTGATCCAGCGCCTATTGAAAATTTAGATGAACTAATAGAACTTGGTATATTTGAAAAATCTAATAACACAGTATTTGATTAAGTATCCAAATTTTGATTCTATTTAATTTTATACTTAAATTAGTATAAAATTATAATTTATAATCAGAAAATGGTATTTCTTTATAAGAATCATCAAAAGACAAATCTAATTCCGAAGTATTTGAAGTTATTGTTTGTGTAACTTGTATTTTATCTTTTTTCATAACAGATGCTACTGCTACATATACAGGATATTCCCCGATATTTTCATAAGTCCACGATACTTTAAAATCGGCTTTATCTTCTTTTGCTAACATAAAAGATATTATAACATCTATACTTTTTCTTAAAGAAGTTCCCTTACTTTTATTAAATTTATTATATAATAATAAAGTATTTGTTCCAAGAATATGATATCTTGAATTGTATATTTTTTGATCTAAAGTTTCTAAATTATCATTATCAAAACTTATACACATAATTCCTATATTATTTTTTATATTAGGATGCTCTTGAAATGCGATCGGTAAATAACATATTACAGGTCTATTCAACTTTAATGCTTTATATAAAGTTTCCAATATATTATATATAATAACTGTTTTAGTTGAAAATTTTTGATCCAAAGACAAATCATAAAATTTTTTATATCTTTTAATATCTGATTTTTGACTTACTAAAGGAACAAATGAATCTTTAACTCTTGGTATATTTCTATAATTATATAATAACTTTAAAGAATATACTAAATTGCAAATATTACTTTTAGGAAATAATATTTTTGAACTTTTCTGAGGAGTATCAATAAAACAGTAAAATAAAGTTAATAAATAAGATCCTCCAATAAATTCATGATTTAAATAACAATGAACCTTCATTTTTTGTCTATCTATAAAAAATTTATAATGATAATTATCATCATCCATAAATTTATATTTGCAGTAGTATATATAATTTTTTTCACTATAACATATTTTATTTGTATTTTGATATTTATTATAATTTTTGTTATATTCTATCAATCTATCTTCTAAATTTTGTAGAACATTTTCAAAATAATTCTCATCTTCATATTCCATTGTAACATATATAATAGAATCAGATCTATGTCTTTGATATTGATCTTCTATAGTTAAATTGTCATCCTTATCTCTATTTGTTCTATCAATAATTTGAAATATCAATATAGATGCTATTAAATAATTTATATTTTCATAAAAAAAAGAAAGTAGTATTAATAAAATTAACAATTTTTCAAACATATAAATATATCATTTATAACTTTAAATATTTATTTTTAATAAATTACATAATTTTATGCTATTATGTAATTATAAATTATATAGTTATTTTAACATCTTCTATTTTTATATTTTTATTTTTATTTTTTTCGTACAAATAATACACTTCGTTTAAAAAAACATAACTCGATGTATAATTTTCAGTATATTTTGGAATAAAATTTTTTATATTATTCCAATTATCTTTGCTATTATGTTTTATTGATTTTAAAAATTTATAAACATCTATACTATAATTAAACATTGAATTCTTAATACTGGATGCGTCAAAATCAAATAATATAAATTTATCCATTGTACTATTAATACCTATATTATCTATACTTACATCGTTATGAATAATATTATTTTGATGCAAACCATACATGCATTTTCCTATATCCCACATTAGTTTAAAAATATTATTATTTATAATTTCAAATATTTTATCTTCTGGGAAAGAGTTTAAACAAATATGTTTTTTCCAAACTATTATATTATATGGATCGGGAATATTATAAATGTAGTTTCCTATATATTCTAAAATATTATAATTCATTTCAATAATTTCTTCTTCATCATATAATAAACTTATTTTTATATTTTTATCTTTTAATAATTTCATAATTATATTTGATATTTTATTTTGCATTTTTGAATTTATAAAATACTGAAAAACGTTTTCAAGTTCATTTGAAATAAAAACAAATGATGAACCGCTACTTGATTTAATTTCAAGATCTTTTATTTCGCCCATTTTGTTTAAAACTTTATTTAATATGTCTAATGTTATTTCACCTTCATCTAATATATTTTGAAATCTATGCTTAATTGACATATATTTTTTAAAATAATTTTTATTTTAAAAAATCAATTTATTTTTTATTTATTTCTTTCTGTTCTTTAAAATTTCCTGTCCAATCTTTCCAGATTTTAAAACACATCTACCTGTTTTAGGATTTAATATTTGATTCTTTTTACATTTAAAAGATGGAGACGATGCTCTATGTGAAGAATACTTACGAGATGATGCTCTACGAGATGATGATCTACGAGAACCTTTTCTTTCTTTCATTATTTTTTTACCTAAAGGACTTGTTTTTAAAACACATCTACCGGTTTTAGGATTTCTAATTTGATCTTTATTACATGCTTTTCTACCTTTTTTTACGGAGGAAGCTCTACGAGAAGATGCTCTGCGAGAAGATGCTCTGCGAGAAGATGCTCTGCGAGAAGATGCTCTGCGTGAAGATGCTCTGCGAGAACCACCACCCATTTCTTTCATTATTTTTTTACCTAAAGGACTTGTTTTTAAAACACATCTACCTGTTTTAGGATTTCTAATTTGATCAGAATTGCATGGTTTTGGTTCTTTTGGTGCAGGAGATTTTCTAGATTTTTTTGGCTTTTCTCTTGGAGGTTTTCTAGATTTTTTTGGTTTTTCTCTTCCATGTCCATAACCTGAATAATTCATATCCATATCACATCTTTTATTTGTTCCAAAATATTCATCATTACATCCAGAAACAATTGCAAATATTTCAGAATCTCCTCCTTTGTCAGGATGATTTTTTAAAGCCCATTTTCTAAAATCTTTTAAACTGGTAATATCATTATTCTTTAGAATTTTTTTACATTCTCTGCATAATTTTTTATCTACTGGTCTATAGTTAAAATTAGTTTCGCTCATTATTTTATAAATAAAAAGATAAAATTAAATATTTTTTAAAAAACATACTTAAAGTACTAAATTTGTTATGTAAAATGCCTGTTATTAAACAAAAAATAAAAGCAATTAAAGTCCCAAATGATGTAAAACACGTTGATAGACCTCAAGTATTTCCAAGATTGCCAAGACTTTATTTAGAATTATTAGAAAATAAAACTAAAATAAAACAAGATTTGATAAATAAGGAACATAAAATAACATCAAAATCAGTTGTACCAAATTTACAGTTTATTGATAATGATAATGATAAAAATGATAATGATAAAAAAGAAAATTTTGAATCTAGATTGGATAAAATTTTTAATAATGAAGATAATAATTCTATAAAAGATATAGATAGTGATGATGAAAATGATAAAAAAAGTGTTGACGATTTTAAATTTAACGATAAAAAATATAAAGATGATGATAGTGTAAATAATGACAAAGAAGATGATAATGATAGTTTGAAAGATAAAGATTCTGACAATGACAGTTATAATGACAAGGATAGTTATAAAGATGATGATAAAGATGATGATAAAGATAGTTATAAAGAAGATAAATATATAGAAGAAGATAGAAATAGTAATAAAGATGATAATTCATCAGACGGTAATCTTTCAGTGAGATTAAATGAAATTCTTGGAGATGATAAAAGTGTAGCTTCTACTGTTGAATCTTATAAAAAAAGAAAAGATAAATATAGTAGACAGAGAAATTATAATATTAAAAGTGTATCTAAAGAAGATGAACAAATACCTCCAAGTTTAGCGGAATTAGAAGCAAAAGGCGGTTATAAAAGAAAAAGAGAGTTAAGAGATATAAATCAAGTTTCTTATAATGAACAAGAAGAAGAAGATTTAAAAAGAGAAATAATGTTTAAATTTGAGATATTAAAGAAAAAATATCCAACTGTTTTAATACCGGAATTTAGTATACATTCTGACTATAATAATATGAAAAAAACTTATGATGATTTAGTTCGTAAAGTATCTTTAGATTCAACGGTAGAATCATATAAAACATATTTAATCGGAGGATTTATGGCATGTGAATTTGTTTTAGGAAATTTTCTAAAATTTGATATGCAAGGATTCACTCAACAACAAATATTATCTATGAATTCATATGAAAGATTACTTATAGAAATAGGTGAAAAATCATATGTACCCACAGGTTCTAAATGGCCTGTTGAAATCCGTTTATTATTTATGATTATTATGAATGCAGCATTCTTTATAATATCTAAAATGATAATGAAAAAGACAGGTGCAAATTTAATGGGTATGATTAACAGTATGAATGTAGCAGATCCTCCTATTGCTCAAAATAAACCAAAAAAGAAGATGAGAGGACCTGATATAGATATAAATAATTTACCAGAAGAAGTTTAATATTTTGTAAATTTTTAAAAATGAATTTTAAATATAATATAAAAATAAATATTATATATATACAATGATCGCATTTCAAATTGCATCAGATCTACATATTGAATATAAAAACAATGATGTACCAGATCCTTTAAGTTTAATAACACCAGTTGCTGATTATTTAATATTAGCAGGAGATATTGGTTCTTTTTATAAAATTAACCAATTACAAAAATTTTTAACAGAACTTTGTAAACACTTTGTAAAAGTATTTTATATACCAGGAAATCAAGAATATTACATGTTCAAAGAATATAAACCTCTGCCTTTCGATTATTTATTAAAAAGAATGTATGAAATTGAAAATAATATAAACAATTTATTTATTTTAAATAGATCTAGTATTATAATAAATGATATATGTATTACCGGATGTACTTTATGGAGTAAACCAGAAATAGAAATTCCTAAATACATTGTGAGAATAAATGGTATAAATAATAAAATTTACGAAGAAAATCATAAAAATGATTTAATGTATATTGAAAAAATGATTGATTATACACAAAATAATAATTTAAAATTACTTGTTGTTACACATTATTGTCCTACATATAAGGTTTTAGAAAATACAAAAAGAAAAGATAAATATACATCTTTATATGTATCTAATTTAGATAATTTATTAACTTCAAAAAAAGTAAATACGTGGGTATGTGGACATATTCATAAAAATTTTGATTTTTTTACAGAAAACGGAACTAGAGTAGTTGGAAACCAAAAAGGAAAACAAAAAGATAAAATAAATGATTTTTATAAAAATTTTACAGTAAATATTTAATTTTATATTTTGATATAAGAAATATAAAATTAAAATAAAAAAATATAAATTAATAAATAAATGTCAGATTCTAAAAATTCAAATAATTTTGATTGTAATATATCAGAAAAAGAATGTAAAAAAAGTAAAAAATATAAAAGAGATGATATAAATGATATTGCTGAAGCATGTGGTATTAAAGATCCTGTAAAAGTTAAAAGTCGTGACAAATTATGCGATCTTATAATCTCTAAAAGAGAAGGTAAAAATCCAACTCCTCCTGAATCTCCAAAGCGTGCTAAAGCTCCTAAAAAAGGAAAAGAATGCAATAAACAAACTTTAGCAAATTGCACTGTTCTTCAATTAAAAAAAATATGTTCAGATGAGGGAATAGAAAAATGTGCTAAAAATAAAGACGATCTAATTAAACATATTTTAAAGTTTAGAAAAAATAAAAAGGGTGAGGAAGAAGAGGAAGAAGAAGAGGAAGAAGAAGAGGAAGAGGGAGAACCTGTAAAAAAAATTACTAAACAAGTAATTCTTAAACTTTTACGTTCTTTAGGTACTTATAGTGATATAGCAAATAATTATCCAACTATGGGAGATTTAAAAAAAAAATTAAAAGAATTATTGGAAAAAAATAATTATACAATAAATGATGATAATAAAGATGATGTGAAAAAATGGAGAAAAGAATGCCTTGATATTTTACAGAATGAAGAGGCTGAAGAAACAGATGAAGATGAAGAACCAATGAAACCTCCAACACCTAAAAAGAAAAAAGATAGTAAAAAGAAAAAAGGCGGTGATTGTGATGAAGAAAATTTAGAAAATTGTAAAATAGCAGAGTTAATAGAAATTTGTAAAAAAAATGCAATAACAGGTTATTCAAAATATAAAGCTGAAGGAAAAAGTTCTTTGACTGAATTTATTAAAAAACAATTAAAAACATCTAAACAGGAAGAGGAAGAAGAGGAAGAAGAAGAGATTCCAACACCACCTCCTACACCTCCAAGAGAAAAAACACCCCCGCCTCCTACACCTCCAAGAGAAAAAACACCACCTCCTCCAATTCCTCCAAGGAAAAAAACACCTCCAATTCCTCCAAGGAAAAAAACGCCTCCACCTCCAATTCCTCCAAGGAAACAAGTTGTTCCACCTCCTCCAATTCCTCCAAGAAAACAAGTTCCGCCTCCTATTATAATCCCTGAGCCAATTTTATCTAAAAATATTAATATTATTGATAATCTTTTATTATCTCAAGCTGAAAAACCTTTTACATTCGAGACTGAAACAGTTGCAGAAACTATAACTGAACCAGAAACAATAGAAAATATTTTTAAAAGGGATGAAGATATAGATGTTCTTCTAAGTGATTTACAAATACCTTCTCAATGCAATCCAATAAATAACGAATATTGTGATGATAATTATCATTGTGATATAGAAACAAAAACTTGTATTAGTAAAGATATTGATATACCTTTGAATTATTCAACAATTGAAATAAATGGACATTCTATAATAGGAACTGCTGATACGATAGAAAAATTAAATCAGGAACTTAGAAGTATAAATTTACCTTTTGAAGAAAGTGAATATATACCAGTATCTGAACCATCTTTCGTTGAACCATCTTTCGCTGAACCATCTTTCGCTGAACCTCCATCTATTCTAAAACAAGAAGATATAGATATAATAGAAGATGTTGAATACATAGAACAAGTTCCTATATCAACAATTTATAAAATTAATGATATTGTATTGATAAAAGAAGGAAAATATGAAAATTTATACGGGCGTATTAATTATATAGATGATTTTAACGGAGAGTTAGGAATAGTACCTATTGGAGAAAATATGGATAATTTAGAAAAATATTATTATTTCAGAGAAGAAATTTCCGAACCTTTAAAAGATTATATGATAGAAGAGGAGGAAGAAGTTGAAGAAAGAAAGAAAGAAGAAGAGGGGGAAGAAGAAGAAGAAGAAAAACCATTACCTAAAAAACCATCAAGAGAAAAGAAAAAATTTACTGAAGATCTTTTAAATCAAATACAAGATATACCTGATGATGAATTAGAAAATATTGATATAGCTAGCGATGCAACATTAAAATGTTTGGGATTGTTAGGATAAATTTTTATATTATATTAAAAAATATAAAAATTATAAAGATAAAAACTTCCTTAAATTATTTTTATTTAAATATTCCCCTAAAGTAATAGATTTATTTTCTATATAATAAATTAATTCTTTATGAATAATATCTACTGTATTTTCAAAATATTCAAGATTTTCATAATCATCTTCTATATACTTTTCATAATCATCATTTTCATCATTTAAATCATCAAAATTATTTTCTTCTTCATTAATTATTATTTTTTTATTATTTTTATCCATTTATAAATATATATTTTCATTCTTTAAATTTTTAAAAAGATGGAATGTAAGTTGAAGATGAATTATATATTAAAAAACAGAAGTTTTCAAAATTTAAATTATATTCATCTTCAGGGTGTCTAAATTCTAAAATATCTTTTACAATTTCAAACATATTTAATAAATCATATTCATATTCATTATACCATTTATTAAACTTATTTTTATTCTTTAATTTATGCGGTATATAATTAAAAATTACACATTTTTTATTCATACTTTATTTTATACTTTATTTTATACTTTTAAATTTAATCAAGATCTTTTAATTCATCTTCTAATTCAGCATCTAGATCTTCATCGCTGGGTTCTTCACTTGGTTCATCACTTAATTCTTCAACAACTTCTTTCTTAATAGGAATATTTTCATTTTTTTTATTTATAATATTTTTTTGAACTTTATTATCAGTTTTATCATCTACTTTAACATTCTCCACATCATCTACTTTATCATCTACTATTTCAACTACTTTTGAAGATTGTGATATAGGAGATTTTCTTGAAGGTACAGGAATGTTTTCAAGTATTATTGTTGAATGAGAAAATGTATTAGGTGAAGGTTTTGGAATAGAATTTGGTACTTTAATTTCTTTTACGAAATTATCCATTGGAAAGAATCCTGACTTTCTACTATTTAATTCTTCTATCATAGAAGATAATTTAGTTATCATCTGCTCATGTTTTTGTAATATATCTTCCTGTTCTTCAATTCGTTGTGTCAAATCATTTATATGATTCATTAATTTTTTATTTTTTTGAGTAAAGTAAAATGTAATTCCGAGAATTATAACAATTTCGGATACAATATGTATAATTTGTTTATTATCTAACAGTTTTGACATTTATTATGAATTTATTTCGTTTTAAATTTATATTTAAAACTTTGCACTTTATATAAAAATGAGTTCAACTAAAAACAAAATTGTTCTGAAAAAATTAAAAGATACTGATAATGTATGGCATTCTGAATCGACTCTTGTATTTAAATCTTCAAAAGATAAAGTTGTTATTGGTAGATATTTCGAAAAAGAAATAATTCCTCTAGATGATTTATGTTTAGAACTATGTTCTAAATGGAAATTTAAATACGATAAAGATCTTGTTGAAGAAGATGAAGAAGAAGTTGTTGAAAATGAAGAAGGTGATGAACAAGAAAGCGAACAAGAAGATATAAAAGAAAAAGATGATATTAAAAAAAATGAAAGCGAAGAAGAAGATAGAAATGATGAAGAAGAGGAAAGAGAAGAGGAAAGAGAAGAGGAAATTGAAAAAATTATAGAATTGAAAAAAGTTGAAAATGATGAAAGTAATAATCAACTTATAAATTATACAAAAGAAACATATCTTACAGATATAACATCTGACTTTTCAAAAAAAATTTACAATTATTTTGATTCTGTATCACAAAAATATAATCAAGAAATACTTAATTTAAAAAATGATATAGCTACAAAAGATAAAATACATTCTGAACTATTAAAAGAACATGAATCTACAAAAGAAGAATTGAAAAAATTAAAAACTAAATTTGATGGCATTAAACAATTATTTTCTTTGTAAATTAATTTTATAATTTATAAATTCAAATTTATAACATCATCTTATTTTTTCTTAACTACAAAAATAAGTTAAGAAAAAAATTAAAAATATTTTTTGGAAACTTAAATATTAATTAAAGAAAATAAAAATAATTCAAATGCTTCTTCAACAAATTTTTTATTATATTTTCCATTGTCTTCAATAGTATAATGACTATAATTATATTTTTCTATAATACTTCTTTTTATTTTATCCCTATTTTGTACTTGAATAAGAGAATGCTTTTTAGTTATCTTTTTTCTATGCCAAATTCCATCGTAAAGTATTGCTATTTTTTTATAATGTATAATAATATCAGCGTCCCAGCTATCAAAAAATGTTTCATTTGTAGTTACATTTTCTTCTCCGAAATAATCAATACATAGTTCTGCAAAATAAATTTCATTTTTTGATCTCTTATTTTTTTTTGATGCTGATATTTTACCTCCATTAGACCCGTTAATTCTTGCATTTTCTATAATATTAGGCATGCGTTGATTATCGTTATTACATTTCACTGAACAAAATTTTTGTTTTAATTTCTTTTTTTTAAAAGACAAATTGCAATATAAACATATAGAATCATTTTTTATTTCTTTTTTTATTTCTTTTTTTATAGTTGATGATAATTTATTTTTACAATTATTATGTCTAAAACCTTTTTTGTATCTATCATATGTTTGTTTAAATATAATGTTGCATTTTTTACATTTTATATCAAGAAGAATTTTATTTCCATTATATTCTTTACTTATAAGTTGATTTTCTATATTTATAAAATCATATACTTCTTTGTAACTTAATTTTAGCGGCATTTATAATCATATTTTTAATATTTATATTTGTTTTTCAAAATTTTAATTTAAAGATTAGTAATATTATATATGGAATATGACGGGCGGGTGCCCTGATGGTTCTTATAAAGCCATTGTGACCAGTTCGAGCCTGGTATATTCTATAAATATTTTTATATAAATTATATAAAAATATATTCAATTCACTAATTGAGCCAAAGGTTTCGGGTTCAAATCCCGGTACTTCTATAAATATTTTTATACAAAGTTTGTATAAAAATAAATTGATTATGATTTACTAAATTTTTTTCTATATTCTTCAGTTTCTTCATCGTTTTTAAATTTCCATAAAAATAAAGCTTTTGTATTTGTTTTACCTTGTGCAATAGTTCTTATTCTATGTTCTGGTTCTTCCGTTTGTCTTGATGCTTCAGATATAGAAATAAATTCTTTAATAAATTCACCTTCTAAGTTATACTGTAAAACACCTCTAGTTTTTTTATTTAAACGTTGTTTATAAGAATGTTCCATATTTTCAGAAGGTGTAACCCATTCTAAATTATCAGCGTGATTATTTAAAGTATTTCCATCTTTATGATTAACTTGTAATCCGTCATAATCAGATAATTTTTCTTTTCCTTCAATAGGATTGAAAGCATAGCAAATTAATCTGTGTACTTTAAAATTAGATACTGATAGATAATCATCAAAATTACTAAATGCTAAAAATCTATTACCGTTCCAAATTTCACCATTTTCATATATTATATGTTTTGAAGACAATTCATGTATTACTTTTGATTTTAAATTATTATCTTTAAAATGATCTTTAGTCCAATTTATTTTTTGAGAAAATATATCACTTTGATGAGATTTTTTAGCATTTTCTCTTTGTATATCTATTTTTGTAACTATTTTTAAGTTTTCTATATTATTATTTGCAGAATTTTTATCAATATGAGATACAACATAATTAGGATCTTGTATTTTATCATAATTTTCAATTTGAAATGCTTCAGCAACTAATCTTGATGCGTATTGTTGTTTACCTCCGATATTATATCTAAATTTTGTAGGACATAATGTTAAAATTTTTCCAAGTACATTTTGTGCATTTCCAAAGTTTGAAATCCATCCTCCTTCAATTGGTTTCCAAATTTCTTTTTTATCTATTGATGATTCAATTTCAGAAATATTATTTTTACTTTCAAAAGAAATAGTCGGCATTTCTTTTAATTTTTTATTTGTACATGTTCTACATTTTTTATTACGCATAAAATCTTTATACAATCTTTCTTTTTCTAATCCACAAACACAAATAAATTTTAATTTTTCTGTTTTTTTAACATAATAAGTAAGAGTACACCCTTTTTCTTTAAAAATATTGTAAATATCTTTATATTTTTCTTCTAAATTAATTGAAGTTTCTTCAATTTTTTCATTTGACATTTTAGATTTTTATTAATTGTTTATTAATAAAAATCAATTTTATAAATTGGAATTTTGAAAAACCAATATAAGACGAACATATCTAGAGCACAGGGAATCCGAGGGCTCCTCCACTAATTCTAATAATATTGTTG
>Ga0214923_10005298_pt1 | contig 15085 bp, 15 predicted proteins | sample LL1510_MetaG_FD_177993 | JGI IMG/M metagenome (GOLD analysis project Ga0214923, IMG submission 177993) | Freshwater microbial communities from Lake Lanier, Atlanta, Georgia, United States - LL-1510 | ecosystem: Environmental > Aquatic > Freshwater > Lake | place: USA: Georgia | collected...
TTGTTACTTTCAACATCAATATTTCACGATCAACTTGTGTTCCAAAGGAAGTACGGAATGGTCTAACAAGTGGCAGATGAATGATGCGAAGTTCGACGTTAGCGATTTTCATTGAAGTGGCTCATTTCTTGTCGAGTACGTATCCGTGAGTGTTTGAAAAACCAATAACAGAGTAGCCAGATGAGAAAGCTCGTTGGAACTTTTCGCGAACTTCAAACCGATAAGCAAAAGTTTCTTGCACATCACGCATTCTAATTTCTACGATGTCATCTGGAATAGCGATTGTGATTGCACCTTCTGGAATTTTTAAAATTTCTTCTCTTAGTTGTGGACCTTTATCAGTAATCAACCATTTAGCCATAAGTCGATCGGATTCATCACCAGCATTCAAATCATCAATCATTGCTCCGTAGAAGTTTGGGTGATACGAAGCAACTTCTACGCCTAGCTTAAGGAGATTAAGTCGAGCATTTCTTTTTACAAGCGGATCAAACGTCCAGGTAATAAAAGGCAAATTTTTATTTTTTGCCCATTCATATTGATGCAACTTTAGCTTCGTACCAACGCTCAGATCTCGATACTCAGGCAGAACTGCCGCCATATGAGAGTGAAGATGTGGACCACCATTAATGCCAATAAAACCAAAAGCGGCACCAATGATCTTGTCATCGAGATAAGCGCCAGCGAAGTAACAACCATTATGGACAAGAGCTTGCATGAAGTTTGAGGTTATTTCAGTGCCACCGCCAGCTATTGGCCAGGTCGTATCAAAAACTTCAATACCTTCTGCTTGTTCAGCAATCGATTCAAGTTCACGAATGGCTACCGCGCTCATATCGCAAGGGTAAACCTAAGAAGTATTTTTCTATAATTTTTAAGTATCTTAGTGACAAGTTTGCAAAAAGGCCTTGCAAACCTACTTTGACAGAGCAAATTATGATCATGTGACAGAATTGTCGGAGAAATCTAATTCACACGCTAAAGGGGAACGTCAATGCCACATCCTGATGCAGGATTCGATGAGAGATTGGCAAAGGTGCGTTCAATCATTGCGGCTCACGGGCTCTCATCATTAGTGATCCGTCGAAATCCCAATATTGCTTGGTTCATTGCTGGTAGAGCTCACGTTCCAAGCACAATTGACATGTCATGTCTTGATATTGTTGTAACGCAAGCGGAAGTAATTGCAGTTACCAATTCCATTGAAGCGCCACGGTTAAAAGACGAAGAATTGCCAAATTCGATTCGCATTGAGCAAATTGACTGGTGGGAAAGTCGAGATGGAAAACTTCCAACAGGAAAGGTTGCAGGATCTGATCAACCAGGCGGAGACCGAATCGATGTAAGTATTGAATTAGAGAAAGCTCGTCAATCGCTAACAAGTTATGATCGAGATAGATTTCTAAAAATATCAGCAGATGCGGCAATAGCTTTGGGCGCTGCTATGAAATTAGTCATGCGAAACGATCGTGAGATTGATGTTGCTGGTCGAATTTCGCAAGCTTTGTGGGAGAGAGATTTAGAAATTGCATTTATTGGCATAGCTGGATCAGAGCGAGTGATGAAATACCGGCATCCTTTACCTACATCCTCCTTAGTTGGGAGTCGTGTCGTAGCGTCAATTTGTGCCAAGCGAAAAGGATTAATCGCGTCTGTAACTCGAATTGTTACCTTTGATCCTTTATCTGATGAGTATGAAAAAGAATATTCGGGCCTGCTTAATGTTGAGCGTGGGCTTCTTGATGCAACAAAAGTGGGAGAAACTTTTGGAAATGTAATAAGAACAGTTACAAAGACTTATGGTGAGAACGGATATGAAAGCGACGAGTGGCAACGTCATCATCAAGGTGGGCCAACCGGGTATTTACCGAGAGATTGGCCAGCATCACTGGCGGAAGAAAGAACAATTGCCCTCAATCAACCAATCGCCTGGAACCCTACGGGTAAGGGGTGGAAACTTGAGGATACGTGGTTGGCGACTATTGACGGCGTTCGCTTATGTACCTCAGATCCACAGTGGCCAAGCAGGGATGTAGGCGGTCGATTCCGCCCAGATTTACTTCGTCGCTAAACACGTGGTCTTACCTATTGACCTTTTGTCACGCGTAGTGGCACGCTCAGGGTTCAAGAGGTCTTACCACTGGGGGGCGAATGTCCAAAGTTGCCTTGGTCGCACTTGCGCGGCCAACCTTTGACCTTACTTGTGCCCAGTCAAATTTTGAAAGTGCCCGTCAATTATTGAAAGATCTTGGCGCGGAAGTAGTTGGGCCTACCGAATTAATCATGACACCAGAGGATGTAGCTAAGGCGGTCGTGCCTTCTGCTTCGCTCAATATTTTATTTATGGCCTCTTTTTCGGATGCCTCTCCTGCTGTTGAACTATTTAGCAAAGTACCTGGTCCAGTTCTCTTGTGGTCAATGCGCGAACCTGGAGAAGTTGGCGAGAGATTAAAATTGAATTCAATGTGTGGAGCTAATTTGGCTGCGCATGCACTGATAACGGCGGGCCAATCAGTTCGACATCTACATGGAAACGCAAATGAAGATTCGGTGCGAACTAAACTTTCAGCAGCTCTCAAAGGAAGATTGCCTGATGACACCGCACCTTCTCCCGTCGATGGACCTTTAGGCGATGAAGCGGAGACTAATAAAGCTCTTTCTAAACTTTCAGGAAAGAAGATTGGGACTATAGGAGAAGCGCCAAACGGTTTCACTCCATGTACTTTCGATGGCGCAAAATTGAAGCAAATTTTCGGTTTAAATATTCTGCCAATCTCTATCGCAAGTGCATTTGAAAAGATTTCAAATGTCCCCCACGAACGGGCATTTGCGGCACATACCAGCGCAGTTAAAGCGCAACCGTCCCGTGCTCAAGTAAATGAAGAACAATCTATAAAAGTAGGTGGCGTTGAAGTTGCCTTTGATGAGTGGAGTAAAGAAAACTCCCTAGACGCCATTGCGGTTCGATGTTGGCCTGAATTTCCCACTGATTTGGGCGCTTGTGTCTGTTCAGCGCTTGGCCGTATTTCAGATCGTGGAACAGTGACAACATGCGAGCGAGATGTCCTCGGTGCTGTGACTATGTTGCTGTGTGAAGTATTAGGTTCAGATGAAAATTATTTGGTCGATATCGTTGATATAAATTCAGAGGAGAACATTATTCGCCTCTGGCATTGTGGCTCTGCCGCAACAAAATTAGCCGCAACTCCAAATGACGCAACTCAATCAATTCACTGCAATCGACGCTTAGGCGTCGCTGGAAATTTCCCGCTTAAAACCGGACCAGTAACCCTGGTACGCATTGATCGGGATGTAGACCCGATGAACAAGTCAGGTCTACGTATGGTTGTGAGTAGAGGGGAATCAATCCCTGCTCCCAATCACTTCCAAGGTAATACAGCAACGGTACGGACAGAACCGAATGCTGCTTCTTTGGTTAATGGAATCGTCACTCGTGGATACCCACATCATCTCGTGATTTCATGGGTTGATGTGCGTCCCGGCTTACGACGAGCGGCGCAACTACTAGGGATACCCCTCACAGAATGGTAAGCACAACCAACATCCATCCAACGGAGGAAAAATCGGATGAAAATAAATAACAAATCCCACTCTAAGTTGAGCTTTAGACTTGGAGTAGTTGCTTCGGTGTTTGCGGCACTTCTCGCGACATCGTTAGCAGCAGTTCATGCTGAAACAACACCAGTTCTCGGTCAGCGTTGCGAGAATGAAGGATCAAATACCGGCATCTCGTCAACATCGCTAATTTGCGTGAAAGATAAGGCCGGAAAATTAGTCTGGGCTCGCGTAAAAGTTAACTCTTCTGGTGGACAACCTCAACCAGCAATTCGCGTTTCAGGCGGAACGATTGAGTTTCATCATTGGCGCGGTGAAGACCAAGCTTATTTTGACAAGATCATTTCCCAGTTCCAAGCAGCGAATCCAGGAACTACAGTCAAACAAGTTATTTTAGACTCGACTTCATATGCAAACCTTGCGTATTCAAAAATCAGCACTAACCCAAAGGCTGCAATTTTTGCCACCATGCGTGGTGCACAATTCAAACAATTCTATGATGGTGGATTACTTCGCGATCTTTCAAGTGAGCGATTTGTAACCAACAACATCGTAAAGAGCGCTTTAACTCCAGGAATTGTAGATGGAAAAATTTATGGCGCTCCTTATCAAGCACTTTTCAACAATCCGCTTTATAACGCGGATATGTTCGCTAAGAAGGGTTGGAAAGTCCCAACTAACTTCACACAAGTCTTGGCATTCTGCAAGACTGCAAAAGCGGCTGGAGTTATTCCATTTGCATGGCCAGCGGCTACACGTGGAAATGGCGGACAGATTTTCAACTCGTTCTTAATGAACTCTGCTCCTGACATCGCAACATTGACCAAAAACATTGCTGATCTTGAGGCTGGCACAACTGACCTTACGAGCACATGGTTTAAAGGAATTGCAACCAAGTATCAACAAATGGGCGATGCAGGTTGCTTCCCACCAAACGTTTCTGGTTACAACGACACTGTTGCGCCATCTGACTTTGCACTAGGTAAAGCTGCTATATATCCATGCGGAACGTTCTGTATGGCTGCGGTAACAAAAGTCAATCCAGATATGGCTGGCAAGATGAAGATGATGGGTTTAATTCTTACTGATGATAAACCTATTTACGAAGGAATTACGAATAACACCTTTATCTTGAGCGTTAATGCGAAAGCGTCAACAAAAGATCAACAGGTAGCGCGTGCATTTATGTCGTACCTATTGCAGCCAAGCGTTGCTCAGTATTACGGCGTCGCTTCATCACAGCACACTTCAGTTGTGAATGCCGACTACTCAGCAAACGTAGACTTACTCAATACATCAGACATCATGGGTAAGAAGCTATTGCTTGCACCACGCTTCCTTTTCCTCCTTCCACAAGCGAAAGTGCGCGATGTAGTTGAGGATGCATTAATTGCGGCAGCTACTGGTAGCAACTTGACCACAATGCTCGCTGACAAGTCCAAGATTATTAAGCAGAACTTGGGCAAGTAGTAATCAGGTCAGTAAGTAAAATCGAGAGCAGTTCTGTCACGAAAAGTGGTGGAACTGCTCTTCGGCCTACGAAGAAAAAGTTATTAAAGTACAAGAAGAAGGAAAATAGGTTGTTGGCCTTAATGGCCCTGCCGGCATTCCTGATATATGGATTCCTTTATCTCTACCCAGCTTTAAGCAATCTGCTCTACGCAACCCGTCGCTGGGACGGGGTAAACCCGCCTGAAAATATTGGATTCCGCAACTTCACTTACATGTTCACCAATGATGATGTTTTCTTAAAGTCTATAAACAATAATTTGCGATTCACGCTATTTGTAGTATTTTTTCAGACGGCATTTTCGTTAATGTTTGCTACTTTTTTAGTAAAAAATACTAAGACCAATATTGCTCTTCGAACAATCTACTTTTTTCCGACAATTCTTTCTTCAGTTTCTGTAGGACTAATATGGATATCTCTTTATGACTCAAATTACGGTTTTATTAACGCGCTTTTCAAAAAAGTTGGTCTCGATTTCCTTGCACTAAATTGGCTTGGGGATGAGAAATATGCTCTTCTCGCCGTGGCTATCTCACAGGTTTGGTTTCACACAGGACAAATGGTCGTTATCTATGTGGCAGGTCTCCAACAAATCCCGCAAGAACTATATGAAGCTGCTGATGTAGATGGAGCATCGAGATGGCAACAATTCAAAAGCGTCACATGGCCTATGGCGCTTCCAACTACAGCAGTTGTAGTCGCATATACGACAATACAAACGTTCCGTGCATTTGACTTGGTTTATACGATGACTAATGGAGGCCCACAAAATGCGAGTCAAATCCTTGTAACTTTGATCTACACAAATGCATTTGCGGGATTTAGTTTTGGCTATGCGGCTGCACAAACCGTTATTCTTGTTTTGATGGTGCTTGCTATCACGTGGCTACAACGTAGAACTCTTCGCCTTGATTATGGGGAGAAGTGATGCGGTATCAAGTTATTAAGAATTCACTATTGGCATTATTTGGTGTGTTGATAATAGTTCCGTGTTCAATAGTAGTAATGGGTGCTTTTAAGAGTGATGCAAAAATAATTTCCGAACCTCTAGCTCTCCCAGATCAATTAAATTTCGAAAACTTCAAACGCCTCTTTGCGTCAGGGAGGGTATGGATTCCAGCTAAAAATAGTTTGATTGTCTCTATCTCCTCAGTTGTCATAACTCTTTTTTTGGCGAGTTTGGCTGCATTTGCGCTCTCCAGGCTAATTACTGTGACGGGAAAAGTTTTGTTTCTACTCTTCTCAATCGGGTTAGCAATTCCAGGACAGGTAAATATCATTCCCATATATTTACTCTTCGTTAAATTGCATCTAACAAATTCTCTTCTAGGGCTAGTACTTGTGAATGTGGCGCTTACTCTACCAATTTCAATATTTATCTTAACTACCTTCTTTAGAGAGTTACCAAAAGAAATGTTTGAAGTAGCTAATATTGACGGTGCTGGTTTATGGAGAAATTATCGATCGATTGCATTGCCATTAGCTAAACCAGCAGTTGGAGCGACTGCAATCTTTCTCTTTGTCATTTGTTGGAACGATCTCCTTTATCCACTTATGCTTATTACTCAATTAGACAAGAAAACGTTACCTCTTGCCATGATTGATTTCAGAGGTGAATATCTCATTCAGTACAACATGATCTTTACGGCAATTGTTGTAGCGTCTCTACCCATGATTGTTATGTTCTTGATGTTCCAACGCTCTTTTATCGCGGGACTCACGCAAGGCGCAGTGAAAGGATGAGTGTGAACGCAAGAGTTACGGCGCTTCCAAACAGAGCATCTCGCATTGCTGCGCAGGTCGTTGACATAATTGAAACGCAAAAGTTGCGAGCAGGAGATTCCCTTCCTCCTGAGCGTCAACTTGCTGAATTACTAGAGGTATCTAGACCAAGTCTTCGAGAGGCATTGCACATATTGCAAGCTCAAGGTTTAGTCGAAATTAAACATGGACAAGGAACTTTTGTTTCTGAACCTATTGTTGCCCAAGAATTGCGTGCCGCTGTCATTGCGAAAACCCATGATTTAAATGAACTTTTTGATGCTCGTGAGGTAATGGAAGTACCAGCTTCTCGATGGGCTGCTACTCGAGCCACAAAAGAGGACTTGCGAACTCTTCGAACGACGTTAAATCAAATGCAACAAATTTCAAATGCACAACCAGTTGATTATGATCAACTTCAGGTGCTGGACGCAAAATTCCACCTCACTATTGTCGGAATTGCAGGGAATCGTTTTATCAATCAAACACTAGGAGTTTTGCAGGATGTTATGCGGCTTTCCATGGAGACAACATTGCGGCTACCAGGGAGAATTGAAATTTCTCGAAGTGAGCATGAACAAATTCTGAGTGCAATTGAAAATGGCGATGGTGAATTAGCCGCAAAAATTACGCACCAGCACATTTATGGTGCACGAACTACGGCTTTAAATGACGCAAAGAAGCGATCTCGAAGTTGAGTTCTCCAAAAGTTTTATGTGTCGGAGTAATAACAGTCGACACTATTGCGCTAGTTGATAAGTATCCTGCGGAAGATGAACGAGTAGTTGCAGAGAGAGTTATTCGAGCGGGGGGAGGACCTGCCTCAGTTGCAGCGGTGACGCTTGCTCGACTTGGAATTTCAACTGCGATTAGTGGTGTCATCGGTGATGACGAAGATGGTCAGTTCGTTTTAGAAATATTCAAGAGTGAAGGAATTGATATCTCAGGAATCTCTGTCGGAGAAAATCCAACAGCAGGATCTGTTGTAGTTGTTTCAAAAGAACATCAATCACGGGCGATCAGTACTCGCCAACCACCTCTACAAGTTAAACCGAATTCAAAAGCTCTTGAAATTGCTAGATCAACTGATTGGTTACATGTGGACCAAGTGGGGGTGAAGCAACTTTCTGCATTGGGAATCACACGCGGAATGGGACCGAAGATTTCTTTTGATGCAGGGTACGACATTGCAGAATTTGATTCATCGTCGGTTGATTTATTTGCACCAACCGACAAGTCACTACTCAAACGAAATAGCGGGTTAGCCCTTGAAAACGCCCTTAAGAAGGAAGGGGATTATGGAAAAAATTATGTCGTCGCTTCTCAAGGTTCACATGGAAGCTCTGGTTATTCGACGAAAGATGGATTGGTAGTTGCGAAACCTTTCTCAGTTGAAGTTGTCAGCACGTTAGGAGCGGGCGATGTCTTTCATGGCGCATTGGTTGCGCAAATGTGCGAAAACCGCACATTTTCTGAAGCTTTAAGGCGTGCGAATGCGGTTGCAGCACTTTCGTGTCGTGGTCTTGATGGACAATCTGCAATTCCAAATTCAGTAGAACTCGAGAAATTTCTAAAGGAGAATTCATGAGTCGAGACTTAAGTAAATTGGCTCGAAATTCTGGTGGGCTTGCGATGGTTGCGGTTGATCAGCGTGAAGCGTTAAGAGGCATGTTTGCTAAAAACCAAAGTACTCCAGTTCCTAATTCACAATTAACCCAATTTAAGGTTGATGTTGCGAGGGAACTCTCACCTTTTGCTTCGGCGCTTTTAGTCGATCAAGAATTTGGTATTGATGCAATCGTTGATGAAGGCGCATTGAATCCATCATGTGGATTAATCGCTGCTGCGGATCTTCTCGTAGGACCACCGGGTGGCGCTGCAACCGCGACTGAGATAGACAGCGAAGTAGATCCAATACGAATGAAAAAAATTGGTGCAGTTGGTCTGAAATTCCTTGTACTGTGGCGGTCGGATGAAAGTGCCGAGAAGCGTGCCGAGTTAGTGTCACAATTTAACAAGTTGTGTGACATGGCAAACTTGCCATCAATAATTGAGATAATAGTCAAACCTCCAAATGATTCTTCGCGTGAATTCAATAGAGAGGAAGAATTAATCTCTGCAGCAAGAGAAGCGTCAAAGTGGAGATTAGACCTTTATAAGGCTGAAGTTCCTTTTCATGGCGAAGGAGATTTAAGTAAAGTTCGCAGGAATGCAGAGCGAATCACTGATGCAATTGGTAAGCCTTGGGTTGTTTTGTCTAATGGTGTAAAAACGGAACATTTTGCGGATGCAGTAAAAGCATGTTCCCAAGGCGGATCAAGTGGCTTCCTTGCCGGTCGAGCAGTATGGGCAGATTTAGTAAGTGCGAAGAACATTCCTGAAGCGCTTCGCAATGTTGCGATTCCACGGTTAAAAAAGCTAAGCGATATCGTCGATACCTACGCTCAACCTTGGAATCTCCAGAAATAAAGGATTAATTGAGAATTTCATTGAGTTGAATTGGGCGCTTCTCAGCAATGCTTTTATGTGCTGCAAGGCCAATTGCAACGGATGAGACTCCGTCTTCGAGGGTTACTTCAGGTGGTTTACCTTGGAGAATTGCATCTCTAAATTTCACATGTTCTATGTATGACGCGCCATAGTGATGTCCAAGATATTTCACGTTGAGATCAAGAACTATTTTTTGTTCACTTCCACCGCGTCCACCAGCTCCCCAAGATAACGCTTTGCCCCAGTCTGCTCTTTTGCTGTATCGGACATTGTGAGAAGGTAAAAATGATTCTAGTTTTCCGGAATCCCCTACTACTGTGAAAATCTCTTTGTCATGTGAACCTTCGCCAAACATACAAAGGTCTAACATTGCGCGTGCGCCATTTGCATATTCTAAAATTACGAATGCGCTATCAATCATATCTGCAGATTTGCCATCATAATTTTCATCAAGATGATTAACCATCTGACTTCCTGAAGCGTAAATTGTTGTTGGATGTTCTCCAATAACTAAATCCATAAGATTAAAATAGTGGCAACATTTCTCTACAAGTGTTCCTCCCGTGCGATCGCTAAAGCGATTCCAATTATTAACTTTAGGATAGAAAGGTTCTCTATGCTCACGAATCGAAACATGTTTAACATTTCCAATGTCACCATTTTTTGTTCGCTGAACAACTTCATTCACTGGAGGCATAAACCGATATTCCAATCCCATCCAGGTGAGAGCTTTGCGTCGAGAATTCCATTCAATAATTTTTTTGCAGTCTTCAATGCGAGTGGCCAGAGGTTTCTCAACGAATACTGCTAAATCTGTAGTTAGTGCATCTTGTAGTACATCTACGTGAGTGTCATTAGGAGTGGCAATTACGACTGCATCAACCAATCCTGACGAAAGCAGATCTTGGTGAGAAGTGAACGATTTGGCGTCGGGGGCTAGAGCCAAAGCCGCCTTTCGAGAAGGTTCATATGGGTCACTAATCGCAGTGACAGCGACACCATCCATCACCTTAAGGTTCTCAATGTGTTCTCTACCCATGCTTCCGGAGCCGATAATTCCGTAGCGAAGAGCCTTATTCATACCCACAGGTTAGACCACTAGGAGTTTCGGGGGTAGACGGAGCGCGTGAATTACGCTTAGATAACCCGTAAGAGGTCAGACCACTGATAGTGAGGTGGTCGTGAGTAATCGGGGAAAGAAGGGCTTCATGGCGAATAATCCGCCGCAATTTCTACTCCACCACGATGGCGACAGCGTCGCGGTTGCAGTTGATGATTTACAACCAGGAACTCTTAACGGTGCATCTGTTAAAGAAGGAACTCTCCACACCGCAGTTCTTAATCAGGCAATCCCATTAGGGCATAAATTTGCTTTGAAAGATCATGCGGCAGGTGAAGCAATAATTAAGTACGGAATTCAAGTTGGCCTAGCTTCGCAGCCAATTAAAAAAGGTGATTATGTCCACACACACAACATGAGGAGTTATCGATGGGAAGCCAGCCGCGCTTAACCGGATTTCGTCGTCCAAATGGAACGATGGGAATTCGTAATCACGTCATTATTTTGCCCGTTGATGACTTATCAAATGCTGCCGCAGAAGCCGTAGCAAAAGTTGTTCCGGGAACACTTGCATTGCCCCACGCTTACGGCCGTCTGCAGTTTGGCGAAGATTTGGAATTAACTTTCCGAACGCTTATCGGAACAGGCCTAAATCCAAATGTGGCCGCTGTTGTAGTGATTGGCATCGAACCAAAGTGGACAGATCGAGTTGCAAAAGGAATAGCTTCATCTGGAAAACCAGTTGCGACATTTTCCATTGAAGGAAGAGGCGATCTTGCTGTTATCGCTGACGCATCACGTGTTGCAGCGATGTTTTTACAAGACGCTTCAGAAATTCAGCGCACGCCAGCAGAAATTGGCGATTTAATCATGAGTATCAAGTGCGGTGAATCTGATACAACCAGCGGCTTAGGATCTTGCCCTACTACATCTGAAGCAGTAGATCGCTGGGTGGCGGCAGGCGGAACTGTGTTTTTTGGTGAAACATCAGAACTTACTGGTGGCGAGCATCTCATAGCAGATCGATGCATTGATGATGCGTGTCGAAATCTATTTCAAAGCACTTATGACAAATACATTGAAGTCATTGAGTCCACGGGTGCAAATCTCTTAGGGTCTCAACCGACTCAAGGAAATATCGCAGGTGGATTAACAACCATTGAAGAGAAGGCGTTGGGAAATATCGCCAAAACAGGCTCAGTTCCTGTAGTAGGAGTTCTCAAACCAGCTGAAGCGCCTGATCGAAATAAACCAGGGCTTTATTTCATGGACTCATCTTCGGCAGCCGCGGAGTGCATAACGCTGATGGCCGCTGCAGGTGCAGTGATTCATCTCTTTCCAACTGGTCAAGGTAATGTCATTGGAAACCCTATTGAGCCAGTATTGAAATTAACCGCGAACAAGAAGACTGCAGCGAATATGAAAGAACATATTGATCTTGATGTTTCCGGACTTTTGTCCTTCGAGTATTCACTCAAGGAAGCTGGAGATCGAATGATGGAAGTGATTTATCGTTGCGTGAATGGTCGACTTTCCGCTGCTGAAGCACTTGGTCATCGCGAGTACACCTTTACGAAGTTGTATATCAGCGCATAATGATCCTGGTCACCGAAGATGTTTGGGGACCTGCGTTTGAGGAGTTAGCAAAATCTAATCCGACAACGCAGGACCCTGATCTTTGGAACAAGAAAGAGCAACTTTTCAATTCAATTTCACAAGCCACTGCACTTGTTGTGCGTAATAGAACGCAAGTCACAGAAGAGTTAATTGTGGCTGCACCACGATTAAAAATTATTGCTCGAGCCGGAGTCGGTCTAGATAACATTGATGTAGCGGCAGCCAATAAGCACGGAGTTGTTGTAGTTGCTGGTCTTGGTGCAAATGCAACTAGTGTTGGTGAACTTACAGTTGGATTAGCCTTGTCGCTACTTCGAAATATTCCACACGCAGATTATGAAACCAAGAGTGGAAAATGGAATCGAAAGGCGGGGCGCGAGCTATCTGGTCTCACTTGGGGTTTATTAGGGTGTGGTGCTACAGGACTTGCAACGGCACAAATTCTCTCCGGTTTTGGTGTTTCGTTAGTTGGATTTGATCCTTTTGTAAAAGCTAATGATGCTCGTCTCACAGGCTTGAAGATTTGGCTAAGTTCTCTTGATGATGTGCTCAAAGCTGCCGACATAATAAGTATTCATATGCCAGCAACAAAGGAAACGCAGGGCTTATTAAACGCACTTCGATTTAGCCAGATGAAGCCTGGAGCATTCCTGGTAAGCGTGGGTCGAGGGGAAGTCATTAATGAATCAGATCTCATTGACGCCCTCAATTCTGGGCATATTTCTGGGGCAGCTTTAGATGTTCGAGCTTCTGAGCCACCAACCATCGGAGAACTAGAGAAACTTCCTAATGTAATTCTGACGCCACACATTGCAGGAATTACTCGAGAAAGTCAGAGCAAAATTAATAAAATATTAGTCGATAACATTTCATTAGTTCTCAATGGAAAATCAGCAACTCACCCAGTTGGTGCAATTAGAGAGTCGTTGAGATAGATGGCTAAAGTTGAATTAGGAAAGTACAGAAATTTGGCCACGGCTCTCCTTGAAAAATCTGGATTAAGTGAAGTAAATGCGAAAGTTTCGGCGAATGCAATCATTGCAAGTGATAGATGGAATATTCCGAGTCATGGACTTATGCGTTTACCATTTTATCTTGAAAGAATAATGGCGGGCGGAATTAATCCTCGAGCTGAATTATCAGTAGTTACTGATATGCCCAGTTTAGTTATTTTTGATGGACACGATGGTTTAGGTCATTGGCAGCTACATCATGCTTCCGATCTAGCAGCCAAACGAGCACAGGAAAATGGAATTGCTGCAGTTGGAGTAGGTCGTTCTTCACATTGCGGTGCTCTTGGTATTTATACCTGGCCTATGATTAATCGAAACTTAGTAGGAATTGTTTTCAGTACTGGGCCAGCAGTTATGCCACCTTGGGGAGGTAAGAAACCACTTCTTTCAACATCGCCTATTGCTGCGGGTATTCCAACGAGCCCTCCTACAGTTATTGATTTGGCAACTTCGGCGGTTGCTCGAGGAAAAATTGCGGCAAAATCTCAAAATGGTGAACCTTTAGAGCCAGGATGGGCTTTTACCAAAGAAGGTCTTCCGACAATTGATGCGAAAGAAGCCTTGGCGGGAATGTTGGCTCCGCTCGGTGGAGTAAAAGGTTTTGCTTTAGCAACTCTCGTTGAATCTTTGACTGGCGTACTAATCGGTCCGAGATTGGCTCGTGATATCCCAGATATGTTTGCGAGTGATCAAGCTGCACTTCCACAAGAAATTGCCCATTTTGTTATCGCAATAGACGCATCGAAACTCTCTGTTAATGGTGAATCTCGACTAAAGGATTTTGCGGAAGCTGTTGTCGATTCAGGAGGACGATTGCCTGGAAGTTCACGAGTAAATCCATTGGCGCTTCATGCTCAAGACGAGATAACTGTGGCCGATAACGTTATTTCAAGTATTAATTTATGGGCAGAAAAGTTGGGTGTTTAATGAAAACTAAGTTTCCCGGATTGGCGCTGATTTCAATTCCAGTTGCGCTCTCTTTTTTGATTAATGAGATTCAACCTGCGATTAGTCCGCTTGCATTATGCGTTGCATTTGGTTTCGCTATGGCAAATTTTTGGAGTTGGCCAGATTGGGCCAAGAGCGGGAGCTCATTCGCTGGCAAGAGATTACTTCGATCCGGGGTCGTGCTTTTAGGCGCACAAGTTTCTGTCACTTCGCTTAAAGCGATAGGTTTAAAAGGTGTTTTAACTGTCATGCTAGTTGTCAGTTTTACAATATTTGGAATTCTACTTTTAACAAAAATATTTAAAGTAACCAGTGAGTTAGGACTTCTTATAGGTGTGGGTTTTGGAATTTGCGGTGCAACTGCGGTTGCTGCAGTCCGACCACAAACTCGTGCAACCGAAGAAGAAACTTCCTACGCAATTGCTCTGATTTCACTTTGCGGAACGCTCTCAATAATTGTGTTGCCATTTCTTGGACACCTTATGAAACTTTCTGATTCAACTTTTGGTGCATGGGCTGGCGCAGCGGTGCATGATGTTGGACAAGTGATTGCTACTGCATCGGTATGGAGTTCAAGCGCAGTATCGGCGGCAATTGTGATCAAACTTGCGCGCGTGTGCCTACTTGCTCCAATAGTTTTAGTGCTCGCTATTCGTCACCGTCGATATCTCACTTCACAAGGAGAAGTCACGGCAACGAGCGCAAAAGTTCCATTAATTCCACTTTTTGTTATGGGCTTCATCGTTGTTGCCATTATTCAGAATACTTTCTCGTTTACTCCGCGCTTCCATAATGACGTAGTGACTTTGAGCAAAGTTCTTATAGGTTCAGGATTGGTCGCACTGGGTTCAGGAGTGCGATGGAAATCAATACGTGCGATTGGTCCACGGCCAATGGTGATGGGTTTATTGGCGTGGGTGATTGTTGCTGGTGTGGCTTTATGTGCAGTTCGAGTGACTGGGATTTAATTAAAAGCGATTATTTCACAAGAAAAATTGTGACGATTGATTACAAGCATTGAGTGATTAGGAATGAGAGCCCAACCAGATTGATTCCAACCACTTGAACCAACTATCACATCATGTGGCGTTTGTTTGTAGCGAAGTTCAT
>Ga0214923_10005299_pt1 | contig 15083 bp, 19 predicted proteins | sample LL1510_MetaG_FD_177993 | JGI IMG/M metagenome (GOLD analysis project Ga0214923, IMG submission 177993) | Freshwater microbial communities from Lake Lanier, Atlanta, Georgia, United States - LL-1510 | ecosystem: Environmental > Aquatic > Freshwater > Lake | place: USA: Georgia | collected...
CATCCCACCAGACCACGCGAACTTTGTCGGGATTGACGCTCTCGCAAATAGAGACCAGTTCTGTAGCGAACTCGGTCAGCTCTGCCGTGCCGATTGACCCGCTCGTGTCGATGGCAACCACCACCTCCCCGATAGTCTCGCTGATAGCCGACGGAATATAGATGTCATTGGCAATCATCCTGCGGTTGTATCTACGCCAAGAATATTCTTGCTTTCCATTACACGCGGCATTGACAAACTCAAGTAGTGCTTCCTTCCAGTTGATCTTAGGATTCAACAGCTCGTCGATGTTACGTGGCTTGTCCCCGCCCAAGATGCCAGCCAAGATACCGCCTTGACGCAGAGCACCGTCGATCTTCTCGGAGACTTCCTTCTCGTCATAGTCTGCGCCTGCCTCGATGTCGTGCTCGTCGAAGTTCCTAGCATTCCTGACTGCTTCCTCGATGTCAGTTGGCGTAGGATTTTTTTGGCCTTTGAGTTGCTTATCACCTTGGCGTGAATCGCTATCTTGCCCACCGTCTTGACTGCCATCTTGCCCACCGTCTTGGTCGCCTTCTTTCTCTTGCTTGTCTTTCTCTTTCTTCAGATAGTCAAAGACTTGCACCACGTTCCAATCACGGAACATAGGATTCCAAAGCCAGCCTTCACCGATGAGGATGTCTGGGGTGTTCCAACGTACGATGATGTCATTGACGACAAAGTCTGCGGCCATGTTCGCAAGCGCCCGATCCTCTCTGAACAGACGCTTGTAGTGTGTGATATGGCGCAGAAACTTGTGGCCTACCTCGTGCATGACAGTCGCCCGTAACAGTGGCTCATCGCATCTGGCAAGATAGTCTTCACCATAGACCACGTTGATACCGTCGGTGTACGCAGTGGGTACGTCTTTCTTCACTTCGCTCTTACCCATGACGATGATGCCTGAGAACAGCATCGTCTTCTCGTGCTTCATAAGAAACACATGAGCACGCTTTAGCCTCTCGGCCTGACTTTCTTTCATTGTTTTCTCCTGATAAAGAGGGGGCAACGCCCCCGTGAATTACTAACCAAGTAAGTGATGGTTCTCGATGGCCCACTTGTTGACCGTCTCGTTGTAACGGCCAAGCCTTGCCTTATTAGATCTCATCAGCAAGATGAACCACAGTGTCTGTATCTCGACCTGCTTGATGCGATTGACGAACAATTGAAACTTGTTGAGCTTGTCCTGTGTGTCAATATGATCCAAGCCTTGGAACAACATCAACAGAATCGCCGCTGTCTCATCTTCGTGCGGCATATCAATACCCTCCGGATTCTTGATGATGTCATCGAACTTCTTAACCTTCTTCTCCATCTGGATGAACGCACTCATATCTCGTGCGCCTCTCTCGCCGATAGTGCCAGCCAGCAATGCAAGGGTCATCTCCTCCGACAACTTCGCATTGACGATGGGATTGCACTTCTCCAATGAGCGAGGCGATACGAAGGACAACATCGTAGAGCTTGGCCTGAAGATATACGGATTGTCATGCTGGTCGGCATCGAGATAAGACTTCATCATTCTCGGATACATCGCAACAGTTGCACGGATGATCGGATTGATGTTCCTCTCTGCGGCCCAGATCAACCAATCTTTCATGCTCGGCTTCTGCATACGTACGATAGTCAAGCGATTCGCGGTATGCGCAGGTAGCACATCACCTACACCATCACTGCTATTGTTTGACGTAGCGAGGATATACGAACCTTTCGGAAGTGGCTCGTCACCTACTGTTTTCTCTAAATACATTCTAGTAAAGATCGGTTGCAACAGCTTGGGTACTTTCAACGCCTCGTCAACCAAGATCACCTTGGGTCGTGGGTTGTTCATGTTGAACAAGCATGAGATGTAATAGTCCATGCTCTTGGACGCATGGTTTGGAATGGTTGCGGCCAAGTCCATCATCTCTTTGTTGGGACCGTCGATGTAGATGTAGTCGTACTTGTCATCTTCAAAAGAGTCACCGACGTTGCGCCACTTGTCACCGAACATCTCAGCCAGACCACGGAGGATGCTGGTCTTACCGCACCCAGGCTCGGACAAGACAAGGACAGTGTTCGTTGTGCCGATAGCGGCAATGGCTTCAGTCGTTTGACCGATGGTCAGTGTGGGATAAGTTGTAATAGAAGACATGTTGTATTTACCTTTTAATGGTTGAGTGAAACGTTAATTAAGACTTAATACCGAACTTCGACAGGATGTCATCCATGCCATCTTTGACTGTCGCTTTGACAGCCTCGGAGTCACGGATATCTTCGGCGGTGTAGTCGGCAAGCACCTGTCGAGCTTGCTTGCGTATCGCCTCGATCTTTGGATCTTGGATGATGTTGAATGTAGCCAAGGTATCAATCAATTCTTTCGCGCCTTCAATCGTAGACTGATAGACCTTCGGCTTGCGCTTGCCCTCCTCTGGTTGTGAACATGCGTGTGCAATCCTCTCGATGTAGTCAAGCAACTGCTCGCATGCGCTAGACATGACATCCTGTATCTGATCGTTCGCCTGCTGTGAGTAGTACTGATTCAGATCTTCCACAATCTCTTGAGCGATTGAACATCTGAAGTCTGCAAGCGGCACAGGGGCAATATGCAATCTCATGCTGAAGCGACTACGCACCTCTTCGACCGATGGGTACAGAGTCTGGTCGAACATAGTCCCCTGACTGAATGCCATCTGCGCAACGATAGATGGGTAGTGGTTACAAAAGTCATTAACAAGTGCATCGTGTTCAGCCTCGTGGTCGTTGTACTCGGCCTTGATCTTCTCAAGTCGTGCCATAGGCAAGAGTCTCTGTGAGCCAGCCCAGTCGAAGGTTGGTTTCTTGAGCCAGTTGTACACACTCTGCCGATGGATGGTCAGCTTCTCGTGGCGCTTATCGCCAGCCAAAAGGTTTTGGATGAAGCGGCCAGCCTTGGGGTCGGCATTCTTTGCGCTAGTCACTTCGTCGGAGACTTTGCGGTCTTGGCGTGTCGCTGACCAGACTTTCACCTCGACGTTAATCAGTACTGAGGATGAAGCAAGTGAAATAAGGTAATCGGGTTTCTTGAGTATCATGGTATTTCTCCTAAAATGTAATAACGTTAAAACCAAATAAAAGAACTAATACAGTGGCGACGAAAACCATCGCCCATGCAACTACTACATCAACGTCCATTCTTCCTGTCCTCTCTGGCGTAGACTTGTTTTACAACGGTTGTGAACGCATTGATCGCTTGGAACTGAGTGTATCCTTCGACGCAGAAGGCAGATGCAACCAAGTTGATCAGCACACACTGACCTACTTCTTTGTGAACATTATTTTTAGGATCGCTAAAGAAGTGAGTTAACGAATTAGAAAGTTTGTTGCACTCCGCGTCGAACTCATCATTTGACATTTCATGTCTGGGTGAATCGCTATTCATATCATTTCCTCTTCTAAGTAAATACCTACGTTGCCTTTGAATTTGTTCTGCATCGGTTCTTTCTTGCACAACATACATGAGCAAGGGCGACCATGCGTCGAACTCCACTTGCCAAGCCGTGCGGCATCGTCTGTAGAAAAGTTCCACAGCTTCAGCTTGTGCTTGGTCTCTTCCTTGGCACGCTTGTCCTCGTGCCGTGTCCTTGCACGGGAGGGATTCTTCATCCACTCGAAAACAACTGGGTTGCGCTTTTTCATTTCAGCTCCTCTGGTATGTCTACTTCATCACCTAACTTACTTGCCACGTAGCACCGCATAGCGGCGATTAGTGGGGTGGGGCCGTTCTGCATAGCAAGTCCGCCAACGGCTGGGCACTCTGCTTCCCACAATGAGTCATTGACGCAATGTAGATCGACCCATTCCCGCTCAATGATCGGCCCACCTTGCGCCCAATCAGTTGAAAAGAATGGAGTTGACGGATCGTCGCAACATTCTTCGATCTGGTTGACTGCCCAATCAAGGGCAGCTCCTGTTAGTTCATTCGTTTTCATTCCCACGGCTCCCTTCTGAATTGCATGTGTGCGTTCAGCACCATGTGAACTGAGTATGTGTTCAATGATTGGCTCATGCCTTGCTTCTCGGCATAGTCTCGTGCTTCTTCCTCAGTATCAAAGAAGCCGTAAACATCTACGGACGAATGGGGGAAGAAATTCAAGATTACCCACTTGCCTGTTTCTTCGTCGGTTGTGTTCATTTCATGTCCTCGTGAATTGCTATTTAATATCTTTGGGGTAGCGTAGACCTGTGTTCAGGTCAAGCTGACCAGCAAGTTTGGCGAGGGGGATTACGTAGAGATTGGCAATCTCTCGCATTGTGTCGCACAGTTCCTCGTCGGTTATGAGTCCCGTCACGTACTGATTGATTACTTCTGCAATTACATCATGCTTGATTTCAATCATTATCTGGGGGGTGTCGATGTCTGCGATTTTATTGGTAATCATTTGACCAAGCCTCCCTTGTTATTAAGACCTGCGAGCAGGTCTCGGTCTGTGATGAGCATGTAATTGCTCTTGTGCATGGGTGCAATGCACCAGTGGCGACGAGCTTCGATGCTGTTGAGTTCGCGGCAGTCCCAGCAAAAGCCGTTGAGGGTGTCGATGGGGTCCATGAGGTCGTGGCCGCAGTCGCGGCAGTGCATGTAGCGCATGCGTTGCATAGTGATTCTCCTGTGAGTGAAAAGGTAATTAAACAAAGGTTGGTAGGCGTAGCTGAGTTCACGCATGCGTGAACTGCTAACTACGGGACAACAAATACTGCGGTACTACAATAATATTATACCACAAAAACGTTTTACCACAAGGGCTTTATTTGACTTTTTTTATTAGCGGATTCTGTTCCAGCGGTTCCAAAAAATTAGAGCGGTCTTGGAACAAGTGGAACGGGGGAGTTTTGAAGTTAAGTTATTGATTTATATAGAAGTATATATATATTTTATATAGTAATTTAGTAGTTGTTCCACAGTTCCAGTGTTTTTTGGGTCGTTTCCCTTTTTTGTTTTTTCGGCCCCGAACTTTTGAATGCAATTGCAGAGGACGTTCCATGCCTCCACATTTCTGAAAAAACCCCACTATACTTTAAAAACGTGGAACATTGGAACAAGAGTATGTAAGTCTTTGATTATAAAGGCAAAACCCTGTTCCACGTTATAAATTCTGTGGAACTTGTGGAACGCATTTCACGCATGCGTGAATCGCTAATTAGGGGGTTGACACCGCGCAAAAAAAGTGATACCCTGCGTGCAGGGTATCACCGAAGGCCAAAATAGCGACGCGCACACAGCACGCCCACAGAAAAATAACTGGCTTCAGTTGACAAGGCAAAAAAAAAGTGCTACCCTGCATGCAGGGTAGCACCGAAGAATTACTTGATTGACCAGTAGGCTGCGATTCTGCGCTTGGTCAATTCGACGTTAGCAGTAGGATCATTACCACGGCTATCGGCGTTCCTCACACGGGTGAGGATTTCATCCATTATCTTTTTCTCATACTCACCAAAGGCTAAGGCTTGAACCCTTTCGGTTTTGATTCCGTTCTGCGCCTTGTATATCTTTGTCGCCTTGGTAATAAGATCACCTAAACGATTTGAGATGTAGGCGTTACAGTCCGTTTTCAGTCCCTGTATCAACTGATAACGTACGTTATCGTTAGTTTTCATGTCGTTTAACATTTGCTGAGATATGGCAAATGCTACGGGTACTGAAAGCTTGAACTTTTCGCATGAAAGCTTTTCGAGTTCTGCTGAGGTTTTCTCAACGTACTGGCCATCAACTATGGCAAACAACCGCTCAGGCTTGATAGCCTCACCGTAGTGGGTCATGTAACCACCGCCAAGTTCCTCGCGCTGTTCTTTGTTGATTTGATCTTTGCGAGGAACATCAGGGTTGCCAAGGGTTGAGATTCTCGACATGGCAAAACGGGCAATATCTTCGAGTGCTGAATTGTTGCGAGCTTGCTGATAACCTGCATCTGCAAGGGACTGAAGGGATATAGGCTTTTTACTCATGGTATTTTTCCTGTGAAATGTCGGTGCGGAATTGCATCCGACAATTTAGTTATACCCTTCCGCTATGACATTGTCGAGCATTTCACGGTGGGGTGAAATCCTAATTAGTGGTTCACGCGCACACAGCACGCCCACAGAAAAATAACTGGCATCAATAGGCACAAAAAAAGGTAGCAGGGCAATTGCCCTGCTACCTTAGATCGCGTTACGCTTTCGCTTTGAACGCGGCGATCTGGCGTTTCAGTCTTTCAACGTCTACCGTTGGATCGTTGCCGCGTGACTCAGCGTTGCGTGCTCTAGTCAGCATATCGTCTAAAGTCTTTTCGATATACTTTTCAAACGCCAACGCTTGGATACGTTCGCGTTTGACTCCAAGTTGGAGACGTCTAATCTCCTTTGCTTTCTTTATTAGATCGCCGATTCGATTAGAAGCATACGCGTTGAAGTCAGTCTTCAACTCTTGCACCATTTGATACCAAGTCATATCGTTAGACTTGAGATCGTTCATTGCTTGCTGAGTGATTGCAAAGGCAACGTGAACGTCTAGCTTTCGCTTTTCGCCGGTACACTCTTCAAACGCTTTGTTGTCTACCATTTCAACCAAGACCTTGTCCTCAGTCACTCGGAAATAGCGCGGAAACTTGATCGCTTCATTGAAATAAGTCATGTAACCTTGCTTCAACTCGTCGCGTTGCTCCTTGTTCATTTGTTCGTCACGCGGAGCGTTTAAGTCTCCGAGCGTTGGAATACGTGACATTGCGAATTTCGCAATGTCTACAATCCGAGACTCGGTCTTGCCTTGTTGATAACCAACATCGGCGAGTGAGTGCAATTTAAGGTCTTGCTGACCGTTGGCTTTAGCCATGGTGCTCTCCTTGAGCGTGAATGTCAGAATCCGTCTGACTCGGTATCTATACTTATACGCTTCCCGCATGACATTGTCTAGGATCTCACGGTAGCGTGAATCGCTAATTAGCAGCGACGCGCTCGCACAGCACGCGCACGGACACATAACTGGCATCAAAGATGTGGAGTCAAAAAAAGAGAGGAGCCTTACGGCTCCTCTCTTAATCACATAACCCGTAGAATCTTGCGGGCCTTGTCGTATCTAATCCAGACTTGTTGACCGTCGAACGGACTAGACTTATTAAGATAACGTCCTGTTACTGCACAGCGGAAGTCCTTGTTGTTATTCCAATCTTCCATAACTGCGGCCTTGCTTTTATAGTCGCGGCCATACGCTGGCAGTGCGTGTATGTCATCCATGATGCTCTCCTGTTGAGGGGCAGGTTCTCTGCCCCTCGTTGCGTTACGCTAGCAGTCTAGCAGTGCTCTGCTAGCGACTACCCGACCCATCCGAGTCCTAACCCGCACAACGTGCGGCCCGAATGATCTGCCGTAGCATCTCATCCACTCCAAAGCCTCAACTTGCGTCCAGGCTTTGTGAGTGATCTGCCTGTCACTCTCAAGGTCGAGGATCTCAACTCGATACGGCTGTAACGCTGCCTTCACGGTCTGCAGTAGCAGACGAAACACTTTAGCCATATGGCCTCCCGTGTAATGCCAAACTCCCTTTGGCGTGGGGTATGGAACGTTTTCCATGACTTTACTTATACCGAACCCCACGGCCTTTGTCACGCATCCCACGGTAACCCCACCGGCCCCCCACCCCCTAGACTGGCGGCTTGGCGCACACCCCCCTCCACCCCATAATTTGCACAAATGATTTATATAATCCTCAATATTAGAAACACCCCCCTTGTTTTTTAGGTTCCATCGGATTACATTACAACCCTATGCCAACATATATGTTAGATATAGACCAAAATATCCCTCTGCCTGCCGACGCAGCAGAAGCCCTACCCCCTATGACCCCCAAACAAGAATTAGAGGTCAGGACTAGGACTATAAAACTTATAGCAGATCTCCAGGGCAAACCCATTCATCCCACCGAGCAAGATAAAACTCAAGCTCGTGAGTTAGCTAAGAAAATGGTTGAAGACCCCAAAAATCACATCCAGTTCAGTAATTACAAAAACGAAACTCTTGCGTATTTGGCTGGGATGGTTGCCCAATATGACCAAATGCTTGTTAGGGATTTGGCTGACTACAAGTTATTTGTAGTTAATAAGCTGGTAGAACAGACAGATTCTAAAAACCCAAGGGAAGTTATTGCTGCCTTGCGTGCCTTGGGTGAAATTGATGGCGTAGATGCCTTCAAACGCAGAACAGAATTAACAATTAAAGTCAAACCTATTGACGAAGTCGAAAAAGACCTGCTGTCTAAGCTAGAAAAACTTGAGCGGCTCACTAAATTTGCTGACACTCAAGACATAATCGATGTCGAACCCACTGAAACTGACCCCTCAGAAGATAGCGACTCTTAAAAAACTCTTACCCTTTGCTTCTCCTGACGAAAAACGGGAGATTTTGCAGGATTTAGAGTTCTGGGAGTCGCAGCAGGCTCAATCTTTTGGGCAAAAGAGCCTTTTAGCCTTTGCAGACCATGTGTACCCCGGCTACAAAGTGGGTCCACACCATAGAAAACTAGCTAAAATCTTTGAAGATATAGCTAACGGGCGTAAAAAACGGGTAGTCGTTAATATTGCCCCCCGTCACGGCAAGTCAGAACTCATTTCTTACCTAGCCCCGGCTTGGTTTTTGGGTAAATTTCCCCATAAAAAGATCATTATGGCTTCCCACACGGCAGATCTAGCCGTTAATTTTGGCCGTCGGGTGCGAAATTTGGTGGCTAACGATGCCTATAAGCAAATTTTCCCGCAAATTGAACTACAACAAGATTCAAAGTCGGCTTCTCGATGGGGCACTAACTTTAACGGCGAATATTTTGCTATTGGTGTTGGGGGTGCTCTTGCTGGTAGGGGTGCCGATCTTTTTATTATCGATGATCCTCATTCCGAGCAAGAGGCCAAACAGGGTAGACCGGATGTATTTTTACCAGCTTGGGAGTGGTTTCAGTCTGGCCCTATTCAGCGTCTTATGCCTGGGGGCGCTATTATTATTGTTATGACTAGATGGTCAAAACTTGATCTAACCGGTCAGGTTGTGAACCATATGACCAAAAATGAAGACGCAGATCAGTGGGAAGTGATTGAATTCCCTGCTATTTTACCTAGCGGTAAACCACTTTGGCCTGAATTCTGGACGGCTGAAGAACTTAATGCCAAAAAAGCTTCGCTTGATCCCCGCTACTGGCAAGCTCAGTACATGCAAGACCCAACGGCTGAGGAAGGTGCGTTAATTAAGCGTGAATGGTGGAAAATATGGGAGAAAGACGACCCACCAAAGTGTGAATATGTCATCATGTCTCTTGACGCGGCCCAAGAAACTAACAATCGTGCCGATTACAACGCGCTTACTATATGGGGCGTATTCTTTAATGAAGAAGTCAACAACTACAACATCATATTGCTAAATGCCATTAAAAGACGGATGGAGTTCCCAGAACTCAAAAAGTTGGTCTTTGAAGAATATAAAGAATGGCAACCAGACACATTTATTGTTGAAAAGAAATCTAATGGCGCGGCGCTTTATCAAGAACTACGTAGAATGGGTGTACCGGTACAAGAGTTCACGCCAAGTAAGGGTCAAGATAAAATATCCAGAGTCAACGCAGTAACTGATTTATTTGCTTCTGGTATTGTCTGGGCACCCGAAATGCGATGGGCAAAAGAAGTAATAGAAGAATGCAATGACTTTCCCAGCGGCTCAAACGATGATTTGGTTGACTCGACAACACAGGCTCTAATTCGGTTCCGTAAAGGTGGTTTTATTAAGTTACCATCAGACGAACCTGAAGAAACTGTCTTTTTTAAGCGTAAAAACCAATACGCTTACTATTAGGAATAGATCATGGCTACAAGCAGCTTTTTCGACAAGTCGTTAAACCAAGCTCCACGCGGGTTAACAGACCGCGACGATATGGAAGAAAGCCCAGGTATTGAGATTGAGATTGAAGACCCTGAGTCTGTAGCTATTGGTCTGGGCGGTTTAGAGATTGTTATTGGCAAGGAAGACGATGTTGGTGACGAGGATTTTAATGCCAACCTTGCCGAAAAGATGGATGAGAAAGAGCTGGCTACGCTAGCTAATGATCTGTGTGGAGATTTTGATGATGACATTTCATCCCGTAAAGATTGGATGCAGACGTTTGTTGATGGATTAGATTTGCTGGGTTTAAAGGTCGAGGATCGCACAGAACCTTGGCCTGGAGCTTGCGGGGTATACCACCCGCTACTAACTGAAGCAGTTGTTAAGTTTCAGTCAGAGACCATCATGGAGACTTTCCCAGCGCAAGGTCCGGTGCGCTCTAAGATTATTGGGGAAGAAACTAAAGAAAAGAAAGAATCTGCTATGCGTGTGCAGGCGGATATGAATCACCAGCTTACCGATGTAATGATTGAATATCGGCCTGAGCACGAGAAGATGTTGTGGGGGCTGGGGCTAGCGGGTAATGCATTTAAGAAAGTCTATTATGACCCGCGACTTGGCAGACAAACATCAATGTATGTATCCGCAGATGATCTGGTAGTGCCTTACGGTGCCGCAAATATTGAGTCTGCAGAGCGTGTTACGCATGTGATGCGTAAGACTAAAAACGAGCTGCAACATCTGATGGATGCAGGGTTTTATATTGATATTGAGCTTGAAGATCCAACTGATTCGCTTGATGAAGTTGAGAAAAAGATTGCTGAGAAGATGGGGTTCAGAGCTACAACGGATTCCAGATACAAAATCCTAGAGATGCACGTTGACTTGGATTTGCCAGGGTTTCCTGATAAAGATGAGGATGGGAAAAAGACTGGACTTGCTGTTCCTTATGTCGTAACAATTGAAAAATCAAACAGCAGAATCCTCTCTATCCGAAGAAATTGGAATCCAAGTGATGAACTAAAACAAAAACGCCAGCATTTTGTTCACTACGGCTATGTCCCAGGCTTTGGCTTTTATTATTTTGGTTTAATTCACTTGATCGGTGGGTTTGCTAAGTCAGGCACATCAATTCTTCGCCAATTAGTTGACGCTGGTACGCTATCTAACCTTCCTGGTGGGTTTAAGACCAAGGGCATGCGTACGAAGGGTGATGACACCCCATTTTCCCCTGCTGAATGGCGCGATGTCGATATTGGCTCAGGCACACTTAAAGACAACATCATGCCGCTTCCATACAAGGAGCCTTCGCAAGTATTAGCGATGTTGATGGATAAGATCATTGATGAAGGCAGACGGTTTGCTTCTGCTGCTGACCTCAAAGTCTCGGATATGTCTGCTCAGTCCCCAGTTGGGACTACGCTAGCTATATTAGAGCGTACACTTAAAGTTATGTCTGCTGTTCAGGCACGGATTCACTATTCGATGAAGCAGGAGTTCAAGCTCCTGAAAGAGATTATCGCTGACTATACGCCGGAAGAGTACGACTACGAGCCGGTTGATGGCAGACCCAGAGCTAAAAAATCAGATTACGACAATGTGGATGTAATCCCTGTCAGTGATCCGAACGCTGCAACAATGAGTCAGAAGGTTGTGCAGTATCAGGCAGTTCTTCAGTTGGCTCAGACCGCACCCCAGTTGTACGATTTACCGTATCTCCATAGGCAGATGCTTGAGGTTCTTGGTATCAAAAACGCTGAGAAACTCGTACCTATGGAGGACGATATGAAGCCGGTCGATCCGGTTTCGGAAAATATGGACTTGTTCACAGGCAAGCCCGTCAAGGCGTTTATGTATCAAGACCACGCCGCACATATCACAGTGCATATGTCTGCACTGCAAGACCCCATCACAGCTCAAATTCTTGGTCAGAGTCCAAACGCTCAAGCCATGCAAGCTGCATTTATGGCCCACATTGCCGAACATTTTGCGTTCCAATACCGCAAAAACATTGAAGACAAACTTGGAGTTCCCTACCCCGCACCTAACGAAAAAATGCCCGAAGAGTTGGAGGTCGAGGTCTCTCGCCTTGCCGCAGCAGGTGCTCAGAAACTATTGCAAGCCAACCAAGCGATGATTCAACAAGCGCAAGCACAGCAGCAAGCACAAGATCCACTTGTGCAGATGCAGCAACAAGAGCTTCAATTACAAGCTCAAGAGTTACAGAGAAAAGCGCAAAAAGATCAGACCGACGCACAGCTCAAGGCAGCTCAGATTGAAAATGAACGTATGCGGATTCAAGCACAGATGGAGCTTGATGGCGCTCGTCTAGGCGCACAAATAGCCAAAGATCAGACTGAGCAAGAGTTTAAAGAAGGGGTTGAGGCTGTCCGCAACGAGATAGAAGGTACTCGTATAGGAGCGGATATTGCTAGAAATATTGCTGCAATGCAACAACAAAGCGAGCAAGCAACACAGAAGGCAATTCAACCAAAGGGAACTGAAGAATGAATTCTCAAGTTTTAGAGTATTTGATTAAGCGTTGTCACGAGGAAGAAAGCCATTTGGCCGAGTCTCTTGGGCAAGGTTTAGCAAAAGACCACGCTGATTATCGCCACCAGTGTGGGATTATTAGAGGTTTGGCAATGGCGAGGCAAATGCTAATTGACATAGCAGAAAGGATGGAAAACGACGATGAGTGAACTCCTAGTAGGGTCTACAAGCGGCTCTGCAACGGTACTACCTGAAACCGCTGAAGAAAAAGCTCGACAACTGCCCGATCCGTCAGGTTATCGAATTTTGTGCGGAATCCCTGAAATTGATGGCAAATTTGACAACGGTTTGGTAAAAGCCGAAGTAACTTTACACCACGAGGAGTTACTTACTACGGTGCTGTTCGTTATCAAGATAGGGCCGGATGCGTATAAAGACGAGAAGCGATTCCCGTCTGGGCCATTTTGTAAGGTCGGTGATTTTATATTAGTGCGTCCGCACGCAGGTACACGATTAAAGATTCATGGTCGTGAGTTTCGTATTATTAACGATGACTCTGTCGAGGGGGTTGTAGAAGATCCTCGTGGCATTAGTCGCGCATAAAGGGGTTAAAAATGGCTAATCAAGAAAACACCAACACTGAAATTGAAATTGAGATTGAAGACGATACGCCCCCGGAGGATCGCGGGCGGCAACCGTTACCGCAAGAACTTGTAAAAGAGCTTGAGGAAGACGAGCTAGAAGAGTATTCCGACAAAGTTAAAACCAGACTCAAGCAAATGAAGAAGGTCTGGCACGATGAACGCCGTGAGAAAGAACGCGCTTTACGTGAGCAACAAGCTGCATTAAATGTAGCTCAACAATTACAAAATGAAGTTAAGCAGTTACGATCAAAAGTAACTGAAAATGAAGGGTATTTAGTTAATACAGCTACAAACGCAGTTGTATTAGAACTTCAAAATGCAGAAAAGGATTATAAAGAAGCCTATGAAGCAGGGGATTCTGATAAGTTATTAGAGGCTAATAAACGACTAACTGAAGTCTCTCTTAAACTTGAAAGATTAAGAAGTTATAAACCCCCTGTACAATCTCAAGAAAATGATGTAAATTATTCTCAACCGCAGCCACAGGCTCCACGGTTAGACCCTAAAACTGATTCATGGCGTAGACAAAATACGTGGTTTGGATCAGATGATGAAATGACTGCAGCAGCTCTAGGTTTAAACAACAAACTACTTAGGGAACGTGGTCAGGCATTTGAGGGTTCTGACGAGTACTGGGAAATCGTTGATAAAACGATGCGTAAAAGATTCCCCGAATATGATTGGGGAGACCAACCTGCTGAGTCAGCTACAAAAACTGCTCCAGCACGTACAGAAAAACCAGCTAGTATTGTGGCCCCTGTTTCTCGTAGTACGGCCTCCACAAAGGTCAGACTAAAAGATTCTCAGCTTGCCATCATCAAAAAGATGGGTATAACACCTGAGCAATATGTTAAAGAAATGATGAAATTGGAGCGTACAAATGGCTGAAAATCGTTTATCCAGAGAAGTTGAAAACCGCGAAAAATCTGCTCGCCCAAAACAGTGGAAACGCGCTGATGTTTTACCCGAAGTTGATCCAATGCCTGGATATGTGCCTAGATGGGTACGAGTATCTTCGCTTGGTAAAGCTGACCCTAAGAATATCTCTGCCAAACTCAGAGAAGGTTGGGAGCCAGTAAGGGTTGAAGAACAGCCAAACCTCATGTTTATGCGCGATGAGAATAGTCGGTTTAAAGACAACATCGAGATTGACGGATTGTTGCTCTGCAAAATGCCTGAAGAGTTTGTGAAACAACGTACAACACACTTCAATAATGTTGCCAAAGCCAACATGGATGCTGTAGACAACAACTTTATGCGTGAGAGCGATGCCCGTATGCCACTCTTTGCTGAGAAGCGTACAAAAGTATCGTTCGGTAAAGGAACTTAATTTTTTAAACGAGGTCAAAAATGGCATATCCTGTTATTGACGCTCCCTACGGTTTTAAAGCTATTAATGAGCTTAATGGCCTACCGTATGCAGGAGCAACAAGACAGTTCCCGATTGCCCGAAGCTATGCGACTAGCATTTTCTACGGAGATCTAGTTCAACTTCAGACAGACGGAACTTTAATTCTAACGTCCTACTCTGCCGCTTCCAGCCCTACTTCGGTGATTGCTGGTGCAATTGGTGTGTTTGTTGGTTGTCAGTTTACTAACCCAACGACGAAGCAACTTCAGTTCTCGCAGTATTATCCTGCTAGCACTGCTGCTGACGACATCGAAGCTTTTGTTGTGGATGATCCATCTGCTCTGTTCAAAGTTGTTATGGTTGGTCAGACTTCCAGCGAAAGCAATACTGCCTCTACGGTTGGCTACGCTAACCAGTCGTTTATTGGAACTAACGTGTACGCGGTTACCGGTGTTGCTGGTAGCACTACTACGGGCAATTCTAAGATGGCTGTGTCTGGTGATGGTCCTTCCAACGGCACAGGTAACGTCCGTGTTGCTTCTAGTTCGCTGCCATTCCGTGTTGTGGCTGTTGTGCCTGAAACTGCTTATGCCGTAACTGGTACGGGCACTTCTGCAAGCACGACAATTACTCTGGACGCTGCCGTTACTGGCCTTCAAGCTGGTATGGCTGTTATTTGTCCCGCAGCTTCTGCTGGTGGACAACCAGGGAACTACAACTACGTT
>Ga0214923_10005300_pt1 | contig 15081 bp, 11 predicted proteins | sample LL1510_MetaG_FD_177993 | JGI IMG/M metagenome (GOLD analysis project Ga0214923, IMG submission 177993) | Freshwater microbial communities from Lake Lanier, Atlanta, Georgia, United States - LL-1510 | ecosystem: Environmental > Aquatic > Freshwater > Lake | place: USA: Georgia | collected...
ATTTATTTGGAGAATTTTTTTTTTTGGAAATTGTTGTCCAATCTTTTTCGATAACAATAGCTGTTGACATTTTCTATAAATACTATATTGTACTATATCTTTAAGTATAATAAAAATTAAATACATCAAATTTTCAATGTTTAAAAAGATAGATGAATAATAACTATATAATAATGAAAATTAGTAATGGAACAAATGAAATATTATTAGCATTTGATAGTGGTAAACCTTTTACTCTAGGGAAAATTGGCACAAGTGAATTAAATTCATTGTTTGTTATGTTTTTAAAGAAAAATAATATATCTCATCCAATTCTACAATATTCAAATAGTTTTATTTTTAACATATCACGTTTATCTGGTATTTATCCAGATACTGAGGAAAATATTAATAATTATTTGGAAAGATTTACAGAATATCTTAAGGAATTAGATATATGTGCTATATGGAATCAAAATCGTGAATTTGAAATAACACTAATGAAATCATGTAATCCTAACTTTAAACAAATAGAATTGATTGATATAGAACCATTTTATTTTGATATTCACTGGTCATACTTTTTAAAAAAAAAAAATGTATTAGTAATTTCGAGTTTAAGTAAATCAATTGAAACACAATATAAGATTAAGGATAAAGTTTGGACGAATGGATTATTACCGGATTTCAATCTTATTACATTAGATTTTCCGACAATTTATTACCTTGTAAATAGTGATAAACAACAGACATATCCATTAAATAGTATAGAGTTATTAGATAATTATATAGAAAAAATCCGTAATATAGATTTTGATATTGTTTTGGTGGGTGCTGGGGCATATAGTATTCCATTAATAATTGAGGCGAAACGTATGGGAAAAATAGGTATACATTTAGGCGGAGGATTACAAATTTTATTTGGTATTAAGGGAGCTCGTTGGGACAGTCATAATATTATCAATAAATTCTATAATGAACATTGGAAAAGGCCTTATCCAGAGGAAACTCCTGATAATTATAAAATAGTTGAAGACGGCTGTTATTGGTAAATAAAAAAGGTATAAAAACTTATGCTTAAAATCTAAGATATTAATATATTATATAATATTTATGTCTGAAATTTCTTTAGAAAAGTTGAATTTAGATAAAGATTGTTGGGATATTATTGATAGTTATTTTAATACGGTTTCTAATTATATTAGTAAAAATCAAATTGATAGTTTTAATATGTGTCTTGATGAACAAATAGCTAAAACAATTCGACAATTTAATCCTATACAATCCGTTTATGATTATAAAGGGGGTCGTTTTGAAGTTGATATAATTATTGGGGGAAGTATAAAGGATGATATTATTATTAATGATGGAATGGGTATAACTATAGGGAAACCGGTAATTTATGAAAAAAAAAAAGTTATAGATCCTAGCACGGGTATTGAAGAAGAAATAACTAAAACTAAACAATTATATCCGAATGAAGCTCGACTTAAAAATTTAACATACAGTATAGCTATTTATACAGATATCCATATTTCATATAAATACTATGAAAGTGAAAGTTTAAAATTTAGTGATAATTCTACATTTAAAAATAAATTATTAGGACGGATGCCTTGTATGTTACAATCTAAGGGATGTGTATTAAGTGCTATACCGCGCGCTAATCTTAAAGAATTTGGTGAATGTCCATATGATCATGGTGGATATTTTATTATAGATGGTAAAGAAAAGGTTATAACAGCCCAAACTCGTCAAATTGAAAATAAAATTTATACAAAAAAAAATAAACCGGATGATCCTAATGAATATGAAGCTGAAATACGTAGTGTTCCTGAAAATACGCATCAACCCGCCAGAATTACTCGTATATTATTAAAACGACCTGTTGAAAAAATAGAAAGTATAAAAAAGGGTGAAAGGAACACGCCAGATATACAAGTAAATAAATCAGGTATTATTAGTGTATCTGTTCCTAACATAACTGAATCTATTCCTATTTTTATTATGTTTAGAGCATTAGGGGTTACTACAGATAAAGAGATTTTACAATATATTTGCGGTGATTTAGATAATAATATGGCTAAAAATAAACATGAAAAACCAATGTCTGAAATATGGCAAAATTATTTATATGATAATATTTATTTAGCATCACAAATTCATAGTCAGTTAGATGCTTTGCGATATATTCAAAATATCATTAGAAGTTTGAACCCACGTAAAAGTGAGAAAAAAGATGTTTTGACTGATGATAAATTAAGAAAGAGTAAAGAAGCACGTATTAAATATTATCAATTATTAAAAGAAAATGAAGATGTTGATTTTAGATATATTATGGATATTTTATTCAATTGGTTTATTCCACATATGGGAACAAGTAATTTTACGGAAAAAGCCGCATTCTTAGGTTATATGACAAGAGAATTACTTAAAACTAAATGGGAAATGTTAGAAATAACTGATCGTGATAATTACACATACAAACGAATAGATGTTGGTGGATTTTTAATGTCAACAATGTTTCGCGATCTTTATTTTCGTGTAAGGAATTTTTTAGAACAAAGTATAAATACAAACTATAATGAATTAGATAAGAAACAATCAATTATTGTAATTAGTGAACAATCTGGCTATAAATCTAACTTAAAAGATATTTTAGTAAATGAAGAAAATATCTCTACTTTTTTTAATCAAGAAATTATAACAGATGGATTTAAATATGCCTTTAAAAACTGTTGGGGCTTAAAAAACGCGCCGTGTAAAGAAGGCGTAGTACAAGATTTAGCTAGATTAACATATCTTGGTATGATCAGTCATGTGCGTCGGGTTGTTACGCCATTAGGTTCTAGTAGTAAATTACGCGGTCCTCATATGTTACATCTTTCTACATATGGAATTTTATGTCCAATTGAAACCCCCGATGGTGCTAATGTTGGTGTTAAAACTAATATTGCTATATTAACTGATGTGACATTTGGAACAAATAGTAGTGGTATCTATCATGCGTTGTTAGATAATCATTTAATATTGGTTAATCAATATCCAATTGAACAAATTGTATCTAATAAAGAATTAGTGACTATATTTTTAAATGGACGGTTAGTAGGCTATCATAAATATCCTAATATTATTGTAAAGCGACTTAAATTATTACGACGTAATGCGTATATTAATATCTATACAAGTATCGCTTGGTATATTGACCGTATGGAAATTAAAATCAGCACAGATAGTGGTCGTAGTTGCCATCCAATGTTAATAGTTGAAAATAATAATTTAAAAATGACACGTTCGCATTTAACTGAATTAAAGAATGGAACAAAAAATTGGTATCATCTAATTGCTGGGCGTGATGATTGGAACCAATATGATCCGCGTTATCATAAAACAAATCTTACAAATGATGAATTAGATGCTAGAGGTGGTGTAATTGAATTTATTGATACGGAAGAATTAAACACTTGTTTATTGGCAATGAACTATAGTATGTTACTCAATAATCCTAATTCCAGGTTTTCTCATTGTGAAATACATCCATGTATAATTTTTGGTATTATGGGCAATATTATTCCATATGTTCAAACAAATCAATTACCTAGAAATTTATATAGTTGTGGTCAGGGTAAACAAGCTATAGGAGTATATGCTTCGAATTTTTTAAATCGTATGGATACTAAAACACAAGTTCTATATTATCCACAAAAATCACTGGTTCAAAATCGCATAAGTAAACATCTTTATAATAATACACTTCCATATGGAATGAATGCTATTATATGTATAGCTTGTTATACTGGATATAATCAAGATGATAGTATTATTTTTAATAAAAGTGCCGTAGATCGCGGTCTATTTCGTTCTATTAAATATCGAACATATAGCATTCGTGAAGAAGAAAATGAATATACTGGTCTTCGTTCTAAAATATGTAATCCGCATTTAATTCAAGATAGTAGAATAGTTGTTCAAAATCTAAAACCTGGTAATTATAGTAAATTAGGATTAAATGGTATTATTGAAGAAGGAAAAAAAGCAGATGAAAATGATATTGTTTGTGGAAAAGTAATTATGACGAATAATTATGATGCTGATGGAAAACAAATATATCTAGATGCCAGTGAATATGTTCGACGTTCTGAAACAGGAACGGTTGATAAAACTTTTTATAGTTTTGATAATAATGGCTTTATGTTTGTAAAAGTTCGACTAAGAAAAGAAAAAATACCTGAATTGGGTGATAAATTTGCCAGTCGGAGTGGTCAAAAAGGTATTATGGGTATGTTATTAAATGAATCAGATATGCCCTTTTCAGCAAAAGGTATTCGTCCTGATATGATAATTAATCCACAGGCATTTCCAAAACGTATGACAATAAGTCAGTTTGTAGAGTCATATTTTGCTAAAGGATGTAGTTTATTAGGAATTTTCGGGGATAGTAGTCCATTTCAAACTATTCCAATTGAAAAAATAGGAAGTGTATTAGAAAATTTAGGATACGAACGATATGGGTGTGAATTATTATATAACGGGTCAACCGGTGAACAATTGGAATCAGATATTTTTATAGGTCCAACTTATTATGAACGTTTACAACATCAAGTTGAAGATAAAATACATAGTAGGGCAGAAGGAGCGGTTACAATGTTAAGTAAACAACCTACAGGTGGTCGAAGTATAGGTGGTGGTTTACGTATAGGTGAAATGGAACGCGATTCACTGTTGGCCCATGGAGTTTCTGGGTTTATTAAAGAAACTATGTCTGATAGAGCAGATACTACTGATATTATTATTTGTTCCGGATGTGGGCAAATTGCTATGGCTAATATTCAAAAAAATCTATATCATTGTTATAATTGTAATAGTAGTCGCGTATATTATGACAAAAATAAAATGCATAAAGAACAAACAGAAACAAGTAAAAATGATTTCGAATTATTACAAGTTCCTTATGCTATGAAATTACTAACACAAGAATTAGAAGGAATGTCTATTCAACCACATTTTATAACTGACAATTCTTCTAAAAAATGGAAACCCTTGACAGAATTATCTGATTTTTATAATGACCGGACAACTCGTAAGGATTTATTTAAAATTACTAGTAAAACGTATTATACAGAACAAGGTAGAGAACTTGATTCTCCATTTAGAAAATATCAAAATATAATAAAATCAATATTATTAGGCGGAGCCAGTGCTTACGCTAAACTACATAGTTCTAATGAACGTGCTAGTTTAATTGATTTTAGTGCTGGTCGTGGTGGAGATATCATGAAATGGATTGAATCAGACTATAAATACATATTAGCATTAGATATTGATGAAAATGGTCTATTTCATTCTGAAGATAATTTATCAAAACGTATACAAAAATTTAAAGAAAATAGAGACTTTTCTGCTTGGTTTCAAAAATCAAAAATTGATATAGGTGTAAGTAATAGTTGCGAAAATTTACTTAATGGGGATAGCTATAAAAGCACTAGTATTAATAATAAGAATAAATTGGATAAAATTTTAAGTTTAATGGGACCAAATTCATTTGATGTAGCCAGTGTTCAATTTTCAGCGCATTATTGTTTCGATAGTATTTTACATATAAATAATTTATTAAAAAATATAAGTGATTGTTTAAAAATTAATGGGATTGCTATACTTACAACACTTGATGGTAAAAAAGTATATGATTTATTAAAAAGAAATCGTGGAAATAAGAAATTTATGGTTGATAATATAGAATTATATTCAATTTCATTTAAAGAAAATTATCAATGGGATACATTACCCAATGATAAAACTGGAATAAATGTAGCTATTAATGTAAAATTAGCATCTACTGGAACTGAAATTTTAGAATATTTAGTTCATCCGCAATTATTATTAACTCAAGCAAAAATAGCGGGATTACGATTGGCTACAATTGCTGAAGTAAAAAATCATTTTCAATTTTTAGATAATCCGGTTGACCAGATGACCAATCCCAGTATGTATATGAATAATAGTACAATTAATGAATTATTTAAAAACGTTCGTTTTGATGGACTAAAACAATTTGCCGAATTATTCAATTATTACATTTTAGTCAAAGAAAAACCTATAGAACTAACTTTCGAAAATTTAGAACAATGCCACAGAACAATTGTGCCAGAAATATTAACTATTTCACCATATGATGTTTATTATTTTTGTGATCTATACAGTAGAAAAAAAACAGCAACGGAAATACCTAGTGAAACAAAATTATTAACAAAACAAGAATTAGAACAAATTAATAGTAAACATAAATATTTAACTATTAACTCTAATAGTTTTAATAGCACATTAGAAAATAGTATAGTTCAAACAAATGATATTATTTATGTATCAATTAAAAATGGAAATATAGTATTTTATGCACCAGTATCTAATAATAAAGGAAATTTAGTCAGTAAAGTCATCCCATCTAACTATCGAAATATTTTTGATTATTATATGAATAAATTCAAAGTCTATCCTGAATTAGCCAATGACCTTATTATAGAAAATCAAAGTGAATGGCGTATTGAAGGATGTATATTAAAAAATACAAAAAATAGTATCAAATGGAATGATACTTTTTATGCTGAAATTTATCATATGTTATTTATATTATGCCGTGAAAGAACAATATTTGATGCTGATATTTTAATAAACAAAGGAGATACTAAAATTCAATTACCTATAGATGATTCTACAAAAAAAAACTATCCTATTTTACAATTTTTTGAAAATATAGAAAACCCTGATCCTTTTATAGCCATTCCAAGCGCAGTTGACTGGTGGCTTATTACCCGTTTATTTTTTAAAACGAGTAATAAATGTGTTAATGATTATTTACATGAATTAGGTGGAAATACAGTTATATCTGATTGGGATAAAAAAATAGATAAAGCAGTTTTTCGTAATGTAGCACGTGGTTGTAATACTATACCAGGCCATCATAATTTACGTTTAGAATTAGCAGAATTAATCAAAGATAGAGATGACGTTGATGCTGCTTTTACAAGTATTGATAATTCCGATATTTTTATATCTGATACCGAATTTGATTTTATAAAAAAAACAGATGTAGAAAAATTATTAGCAATCAAAAATGATTTAAAAACATATACAGAATTATCAAAATATAAATTTATTTTTTCTGCTGCGGCGTATAATGTAAGTCTTAAATTGGGCTATTTATTATCATTAGGCTCGGTTGTAATTCAATATCAACATATACATAATTCCAATAAACTATGGTTTGAAAAATATTTAACACCATTTTATATAGATCAACGAAATAATCCTGAAAATTGTGACTATATAATCATTACTAATCAATCAGAATTGAGTTCTACACTAGAATGGTGTCATTCAAATGATGCTATGTGTCAGACAATTGCTAAAAATGCTAAAAATAAAATGAATAGATTATTAACAAAGGATGCTGTATTAGACTATTTACAATACACAATTAATATGACATATGGTATGATGTATCAAAAACAAACACCTACAAAAATTTTTGAAATCGAATTTCACGTAGGAAATATAGATGTTGAAAAACGAATTGCTGATTTAATTGAATATAATAAAGACATTATAAAAGGATATTTTAATTTGGATAGTATGGAATTTAATGGTATAATAAATCATAATAATAAAATATATTATAATATACATTTTACTGGCACTACGGAATTTTATAGTGCTAAAAATTTCTTAGAAAGTATATCTGATTGGGTAACTGTATATATTAATAATATTAGTTTACATGTAATGAACCAAATACAAACTAAATTAAATGAAATAGAAAAATATTTTTATGTGTATTTAATTATTCAAAATGATAACTTAATAATTTTTGGTGATAATAAAAATGTTGATAAATGTGTAGAATATATTTCAGATGGTAATAATGTAGATAATCTTGATATACTTCCTCCATTCGATAACAAACAAATACGATTAAAAATTAATGAAACTGATTTACAAATAGGTGTTCGTCTTGAAAATCTTGCTATTGTTTTTCCAACTTTTCATGGAATAGACAATACACGCATAGTCAGTGATAATATTAAAATATTACGCAATATATTCAAGAAATATAATTTAGAACCATTTATATTAGAAATACATCAAAAAGATATTACCACATTAGAACGTATTCCAACGGACATAGTAAAGGAACATACTGAAAGAGATGCAGCCTATTTAAAACCAAATATAATTGGAATATTTTCTATAGCAGGTCGTATCGTTCCATCTAAATACAAAAAAATATTATTTATAGAACCAGGATGTATATTACAATTAGCAGATGAACTTGAAAAACGATTTATTAGTGTATTATCTGGTTTTACCCCAATAATTAAAATGGGACAGATGATTTTATTTAATCAACGTGATATATTAATGAATATTCCTCCATATTTTTTTGGAGCAAATACCTTAATATTAGAACAAATATTAAAACAAACAATTCCAATTGATAAAGATATAGATACTACCCAATTTGATATCATACATACCACAAAAAATGAACCGTTAGAAAAAGACTTAATAATTAATAATTTACCAAATTCTGTTTTTTTTACAATTATAATGGAAAGAGTAGATGAACCTAATAAAAAATATATAGAAGTTGATTTTACAATAGATGCTTTACCCTTGGTTTTATCCAGAGAAAAACTACCTACTCAACAACCCGGTTCAATTCAATGGATAGGTGATTATATAGGTAAGTATCTTGGTGATCATTTTGTAAAAATGAATGATCAAAATATTGAAATTATACATCCTGTTGAATTAGATTTTATAAATAGATTAACACAAGTAATTGAAAATGTATTATATAGTAACTATGGACTACAATTAAGTATAAATGTAGTTCAAAATGAAGATAAAATTATAGTCAGTTTATTACCATATGTTGAAAAGAAAATTACTAATTTATCTCAAATAATTCCATATTATACAATTGGTAAGAAATATTACTTACATGATATAACAGTTGAAGATTTAGAAAAAATGAGTGTATTAATTAATGAATTAAAGGAAAACACACCTAGAGACAATAAATTACTAATTCCAACTTTACAAGATTGTGTTCAAATTATACGTATAGGTAATTTTGTCATCTATTATAATGGACAAAATGATAATATAGTTATTTATAGTTTAATTGATCAGGATGTTTTAAGCGAAAAACCCGAATTTTTAAATAGTGTAGACTTAAATTTATTATTAATCATGTTTAAAGACAAAAATGATTCGCTACTTAAAATAGTTTTCCCTGAAAAAAACAGACTAGAATTCCAGAATATACCTCAAATTAAGAAATATATTGGTGTAAAAACGGCAGAACAAACTAAAATAAGTAGAACAATTGTAAAAAATTTAACTTTATTAGAACCACCATTATTCGATTTTGAAGATAAATTGGGATATAATGATTAATCAAAAAAATTGATTTGTATGATTGACAGAAATACAATAATAAAAAATGCGTGGAATTCGTACAATTTGGTTTGACTTAGAAACAAATGGATTAAATCCATTTCACAATAAAATTATTGAAATAGCTGCGATTGATAACGAAGATAATGCTTATCAAAGTTTAATTAAAATAGGGACACCTCTTGAACAAAAAATAATTGATATAACTAAAATTACAGATAGTATGCTTGATAGTATGGGTATTGATGAAAAAACAGTAATAGAAAATTTTCATAAGTATTTGATTGGAAATAGACAAAATACACGCACATTTATGATTGCTCATAATGGGGATAGTTTTGATAGAATGTTCCTTAAAACCGCTTTTAAAAAATATGAATTATCTATACCTACAAATGTATTCTTCGTAGATAGCTTACATTTGGCTCGTATGACTATGCCTAATAGAACTAGTTTTAAACAAGAATTCTTGGCTGAAAGGTTTAAAATTACTAATCCATCACCACATAGGGCTTATGGTGATGTCATAGTATTACGTGCTATTTGGGAAAAGATGGTGCAACTATTCAGTGCTAACCATGCTAGAACAGACATTGTTTATATATATAATACAATTTACTATTAATATTTATTTTTTGTTTAATGTGCTATAATAGCTTAACAAACTTTTTTCAAAATTAATAAATGGAGAAAAAGCAATAGGACGTTGATTTTTTATATGTGTAATAGCCGCTCCTGGGTGTAAATTATGTTTACTAATCAAATATGCCGCGACAACACAAGCACTGCGCTGCATTCCAGCATGACAATGAACATAAATATTTTCATTACGATTTATATGAAATTTCATTATATCTACTATTTTAGGCAAATATAGATACATAATATATAAACTATTATCTTGCCGGTCATCATCTACAGGTATCCTATATTTATATGGCACTTCTTGATTATTAAAATAAAATGGTAAATCTTTTGAACAATTGATTATAACCTTAATATTATTATCTTTTATAAAATTTTCATTCGAACTATCCGCATAATTACCTAACCAAACTTTATCAGTAATTTGATTACTAAAATGAACTTTATAATAATAATTTAATGTAGAAAAAGCTATAAAACTTGATTCTTTTTTTTTACATCTGAATTTATTTTTAGTATATAACGTGTCTATATGATTAATAATACCCATATATATATATTTAGATTATATAAAAAAATTGATATAATTTAGAATATATCTATATAAATATAATAATGTCAGGAAAGGGCCGCGGAAATACAATAAAACTAGTTAGAAATAACCATTTAATACATTGTTATATTTATAAAAATGTAGCCCTATTCAAAGGAGATACATATGTTTATAGAGGTTTATTTAAACGTAACGGTGGTAATTATAATAAAGAACAATATGGCTATGTTGTTTCTATTGAAAATATGGATAAAGTTAAAAATGAAATCTCTAAAATGGTGTCCGGTTTTATTATTTATAAAAAACCAAACGAAGAACTTGAAATAGAAACATTGCCAACTAAAAATTTATTAATTGACGATGAAATAAAAAATGTTAGGTTTTATGAAGATGCTGACGCAAATTGCGCTAATAATACAAGCGATAATTTAACTATTTAAATGATAGTTTTGACTGTATTGTTTCAACTATTTTTTTATGGTTTCTTTTACTTTCTAAATAAGTTTTACATATTTCCAATTCAGGATTTTCATCACATAATTTATCCAGTTTATTATCTACATTTATAAGATTTGTTTTTCGTGACAAATACAATAAATAAATCAATATTATTAATATACTCCACCATAATATTTTAGAAATATTTATAAAAATAAAAATAGATAATACAATAATACCTACAATTAAGTAATTTATATTTACATTATTTTTTATATAGAAAAAAATTTTATAAATTTCTCTATAAAGATTCATGATATATACATATTTCACACAAAAAAAATAGTATATAACGCATATATCATTAAATTATGAATATGAACATCACTTGCTCTTTCTAATAATAAATATATATCATTATAATATTTAAATGAATTTTTTTTAATAATTTCACTACTTAAAATATAGGTTGAAATAGAACTAAAATATATATTACTATTTAAATCAGCATTTATTATTTTGTTCCATATCATTTGTGTTGAACTTATTTTTGGTATGTTATTAATGATACTATCTATTTCTAACCAATCATCATTAGCTGCTGGAATTAAATCTATATTATTAATACAACTTAAATCAACATTACGTTTGTATGTTTTAAGATTACCAATATTAAAATATCTATCTATTAAACACCAATGCTTTTGATTTATATAATAATCAAGTGGAAATAATGGTTTTCCAAAACATACAAATAAATATTCAGGCATATTTTGATAAACTGTTAATATATTATAAAAAAAATCTTTTATTGATTTTGTCTCAACTATCTTAATACCAGGATATAAATAGGATGTATTAGATAAAAATAAAATATTACTATAATCAATTGTTTCATATTCAAAAATAGTTTGTTCTATATCTGTAAAATCTTCATTTATATTTTTTATCGATAAACCTTCATTAAAAGTTACAATGTTTTCTGGTTTATAATATGGAAAGAGAGATATACTAATTTCATCATAAACAATGTAAAAAAGACTACTTTGTAAGTCTTTTAATTGAAAATATTCTTCAAAAAAAACATTTCCATCTTCTTTTATAATTAAAATTTTGTAGGTATTTAAACATTGAATTTGATATAAATTATCTCTATTTTTAATTAGTTTAAAATAAAATGTACGATTTGAAACTGATATAAAAATTTTAAAATTTTCAATTTCAGGAACATTTCCTAATAAATTGTTATTATATTTATCAAGAGCAATTACAAATTTATCACATAAATTATTTATTGTATTAATATTCATTTTATATCTAATATATAAAAAACTAGTGCTTATTCTTTTATATAGTATAATGAATGAACAAAATAAATATTTAGAAAAATTTTATAAACGCAATATGTCTATAGATGAAATAAAAAAAACGTATACAGAACCAAAGTCTGTTATTGATAGTCCATCTTTAATTCAGTGTGAAAATACAATATATTATATGACATATTCTCAAAAAATATTTTTGTGGTTATTTTTATGTGGAATAATATACAAAGTTAGTAATTTTTTTATATAGTTCTCTCCTCATCATGAACCCACCAATTGACCTTATTAAAACGAGTATTGATTATATAGATAATTTTTATGAGTATTATTTCAGTGGATCTATTGAACATAATGTGAAACTTACACAATAAAAAAACACGCAGCGAAGATAATTATTGGGTTATGAATTAGGAAAACTATAGTATTCAACAACACAGCTTTACTGATTTTAGAACTTTAAAAAACTACACATGAAATAGCATGACTATGACGAATTTATTTTTTTAGTTTTGACAACATTCTTTCATTTTCTTTTTTCAATCTATTTAAAATGTCATTTGTATTTTCGACTTGAGATTTTATTATACTTTCACATTGTTCTGGCATAATACGATTCATTTCATAATTATAGTTAGTTGCCTGGTAAGGAGAGGTTGGTTCGTATTCACCAGCATTCATTTCATAATTATAGTTAGTTGCCTGGTAAGGAGAGGTTGGTTCGTATTCGCCAGCATTCATTTCATAATTATAGTTAGTTGCCTGGTAAGGAGAGGTTGGTTCGTATTCGCCACTGGTATTCGGTAGTTTAAGAATATCAAACAAGGACAATATTGCCTTATTGAATAAATCATCCAAATTTTCGGTTGATACAATATTAACCGGTGGAGTGGCTACCTTTGGTGGAGTGGCTACCTTTGGTGGAGTGGCTACCTTTGGTGGAGTGACTACCTTTGGTGGAGTGGCTACCTTTGTTGGAGTGGCTACCTTTGGTGGAGTGGCTATAGTTTTAGGAATAATCCTAGTAGGTTGCGTGCCACGTGGTCGAATAGGAATGGGACGGCCATAACGTTTTGCCTCATCATATTCACGTTTAAACCGACAATGGTCGGGCGTATGAGACATATAAAATCGTTCATCCATTTTTCCCCGAAAACAAAACATACAACGAATTTCTAACGGTTTTTCACCACGATTTTCACAGTATTTACCAGTGTGTCCATATCCCCCACACCAGTTACAACGGGTATTTTCAAGTATTTTACAATTTTCTTTTGTATGACCCTTATACACACGTTCATCCTTCCCAATACTTTGGCAGTATGTACATGTGTCATATTTTTTAAAATGGGCTTCTATCTCTTCCTCGGTCATTTTTGAAAAATCAACTGGATGAAGCGTTATTTTAATTTCACAATCTGAATCCGTGTCTGAACTATCTTCATCTTTGACAGGTTTATTTTCTTCAACCGACATATTAGAAAATCCTTTTTATATTTATTTATAGTTCATCAATCAAATTTTTTATAAATGATTCATTCGTTTATTTAACGTCTGGAAACTTTACGGCATCTGCTTGTAGGCTTATTCCACCTACAATTATTAGTATCATCAACATTAGGGTCATAACTTAATACACATCTATTGACTGAATATCTAGAACCTGTTTTTGTTTTTATGTTATAATTTTTTTGAACGCAACCATTTCTATTATTATAATATGTTTGAATAGATTTAACGCTTTTTCTAGGAACGTCTACACTTTGTCTAGCTGTAACAGATACATTAACTTGAGTTGGAAGGGGTGGTTGAGCTGTAACAGATTCATTAACTTGAGCAGGAGGGGTTGGTGTAGGAACAGATATGCTTCCAGCCTCAACTATTTCATAATATTTGTTATCTACTTTATAATCATTACTATCATTTAATTCATCCCATTGACTGAATTCTAGCGTTTCAAAATCATTAGTATCATCCATAAAATCTTTCAATAAATTTTTAAGTTGTTCATAAGGTAAAGTTTGAGTAACTATTATATTTAAAACAAAATGATAATATACACCAAATAATGAAGTACTGCTATAAGATAAATCTAATTGTTTTAGTGAGACAAGATCTATATTTTGATATTTCACACCGTCATCAACATTCCTCTTTACAGTATCAAATGAATCAAACATAGCATGTTCTTGTTTTTCATTAATTTTAGTTGTATAAATTTTACCATTATTGTTATAAATATCCCGACGATTTTCAACTATATAATTAAAATATATGCTATATTCTGTTGGAGCACCACCCTTTTGTCTTCTAAACCTGTTTCTATTTACCTTTCTGGATTGTCTATTACGCTGATGGGTGCGTCTTGAACGATTTACTAAATTACTCATATTTTGATTATATTCTATATATATATTTTTATTAAAATTTATCGCTAAAAATATTGTCTTTAGTAATACATTTTTTTTAAACTTCCAGGAGGGGTTCTAATATTTTCTTAGATTTATTAGCTTTTATACTATAAATATGTCTAACGTCTAGAAACTTTGCGGCATCTACTTGTAGGCTTATTCCACCTACAATTATTAGTATCATCAACATTAGGGTCATAACTTAATACACATCTATTGACTGAATATCTAGAACCTGTTTTTGTTTTTATGTTATAATTTTTTTGAACGCAAC
>Ga0214923_10005301_pt1 | contig 15079 bp, 7 predicted proteins | sample LL1510_MetaG_FD_177993 | JGI IMG/M metagenome (GOLD analysis project Ga0214923, IMG submission 177993) | Freshwater microbial communities from Lake Lanier, Atlanta, Georgia, United States - LL-1510 | ecosystem: Environmental > Aquatic > Freshwater > Lake | place: USA: Georgia | collected 2015-10-15
CAAGGGCGCTGGACCGGATATTAAAGGTAGCCCGAACAATTTCGGATTTGGCTGAAAGTGAGATGGTTCAACTCGATCATCTGGCCGAAGCCATCCAGTACCGGACGCTGGACCGGCAGATTTGGGGGTAATGGGAGAGAAAAGGCGAAAGGCTGCAGGCTGTGGGAATTTAGGCCATCTTCAAGGGTTGGTTGGCAAGCCTTGGACTTTGGTTCCGGTTTTCAGACCACGACTAGAGAACCAGTCTCGATTGACCTCCAAAGCATATGCGACTTTGTTCGATTTGCTGTTCACAGGCTTTTCCTCGAAAGGAATCAAAGGAAGAATCTCAAGAATTTCTCCCTTTTCGTCGAGATAGGCCAAATCCAGAGGAATCGAGGTGTTATGCATCCAGAAAGATGCCTCCTTCGGATGATCGAAAACGAAAAGCATCCCTTGATCGGTCCCGAGCGAGCCACGGTTCATCAGGCCCGTCATCTGTTCCTGATCGGTGATAGCTAACTCCACAATCAGTTCGTGACTGCCAATCTTCAACTTGGCCAGACCATCGGCCCAAACGCAGGCGAGGGGCAGGAATAAAACCGGAAGAAGGCGGATGACTTTCAATAGCGGGGAAGGGAAGGGTCGATCTCCTCGGACCAGGCGTCAATGCCCCCCTTGAGGTTGAGCAAATTCTTGTAGCCCTGTTGTTGCAGAAATAGGAGGGCCTTGGCGCTGCGGATACCCGCCTTGCACTGAAGAACGATTTCCTGATCGACCGGAACTTCCTGCCACCTTTTCGGTAATTCACCCAAAGGAATAAGGGTCGATCCGGTGATCTTGGAAATCTGATATTCATGTGGTTCGCGCACGTCCAAAAGGTAGAAGGGTTTTTTGTTATCCATCTTCTTCTTCAGGTCAGAGCAGGTGATTTCCGGGACTTTGGGGCCTTCTTGGCTCGGACCCTCGCGTGCCGGCATGCCGCAAAATTGCTCGTAATCGATCAGGCCGGTGATGGTTTTATTTTTCCCGCACATCGGGCAATCGGGATTCTTGCGCAGCTTCATTTCCTTGAATTTCATTTTCAAGGCGTCGAACAACAGGAGGCGACCAATGAGCGGATCGCCGATGCCGAGGATTAACTTCACCGTCTCGATGGCTTGGAGGACGCCGATCACGCCCGGGAGAATCCCTAACACACCGCCTTCAGCACAGCTGGGCACGCTGCCGGGAGGAGGGGGTTCGGGATAGAGACAGCGGTAGCAGGGCCCTTTTTCTGCCCAGAAGACGGTGCATTGGCCTTCGAAGCGGAAGATGGAGCCGTAGACGTTAGGTTTGCCCAAGAGGGCACAGGCATCATTCACCAGATAGCGGGTGGGGAAGTTGTCGGTGCCATCAACCACCAAATCGTATTCCTTGAAAAGTTCGAGTGCATTGTCCGAACGCAGGGCTAGCTCATGGGTAACCACGTCCACGTGGGGGTTGAGTTCGGCAATGGTTCGGCGGGCTGATTCCACCTTGGCCTGGCCCACGGAGGTTTGGCGGTGGATGATTTGGCGCTGAAGATTGGACTCATCCACGCGGTCGAAATCCACAATGCCCAAGCGACCCACGCCGGCGGCAGCCAAGTAGGCCAGAAGGGGGGATCCAAGTCCCCCGGTGCCGATGGCCAGAACGCGGGAAGCCTTGAGCTTGCGCTGACCATCGACCGTGACCTCGGGCATGATCAGATGACGGGCATAGCGGCGCATCTCGGGGGGACCGAGGTGCAAGCCGGCAGCCGTATCCAGAATTCTTGAGATCAAGGACATCGGAAAAATCTATCAGAAAAGGAGTGATGGGTCGAGATGGGGTGTGTCATGCGGACAAATGGGAGGGTTCTTTGAATTTGATCTTGGTAGGGTCCGTTATCCTTAACGGACCGTTTGAAAACATGGGGCACGGGCGGCTCGGGATAACCCCCCTACCAAATTACTGCCCTTTGAAAAACTCGGCCTGGAGGGTCAGTTCGTCGGTGAATTGCGGACGTTTTTCGACTTTGTCCAGGTGGTGGAAGAATTCGTCAGCCGTCTCGAACAGGTGCCCCTTCTCGATGTAGGAGTCGGTCGTGAAAGGGCTGAATCCGCCGCGCGGGAAAATCATGTAACGGGCTTTCATGTAGTCCCGCGCGTGGCCCAACTCGTCCATCATTCCGGTGGAGAGCGGGGGACGCTCGGGGTAGGGGTGAATGGCGACCACGGCATGTACTTTACCGACATACCAATGCAAGTCGCGATGGACGGTGTAAGCATAGATCGATTCGCGATCGCCGGCGGGCACACCCTCAAAGTTCGTCCCAATTTCGATGGACTGGGGATCGACAATGACGGCGTATTTGCGGAGCCGATGGATGATCTGGTTGATCTCTTGCCGCTTTTCCGGGGTGCCGTAGCTCATGGAATAACTGGCGTAAACCACCCAAGGGTTGGGATGGGTGACCAGTTTGTAGAGGGCTTCAGGAGGTTCGCCCACGGCGATGACGTAATGGGGAACACCCATGTAGCGAGCCCAGTCTTCCGACAGGCTGACCTCTTCGTTCATCCAGGAGAGGATGTCGTAGAGGGTGTGGTTGCGCTGTTTGAGGGCGATGAGGAAAGAGTCGGCTTCTTGCAGGGTTTCGAGCTTCAGCTTGATCGCCCATTCGGCATCGATGAGGGTGACAATCAGGTCGGGCTTGATGAAATCGCGGAGGACGCGTTGGTCCTTGAACTTCCGGTTGATTCGGTTCCATTCGACTGTGGCGGGAGCCCGGATGATGACGTCCTGGTAGTTGTGGCGCTGGATCTCGTAGCCAATTTTCTCATACTCCTTTTCCCGGGTGAGCTCAAAGACGTAGTCGGTGGTGCCCAGCAGACGTTCCAGGGGCTTCTTGCCGGCCTTGGTGAAGTCATCCACCGCATTGTAGACCTTGATGTCACGGTGGTTGCGTTGGCCCAAGGCGACGACCCGACGGAGGTAGTCGGCATCGTCCATGCCCGCAATCATGCCGGTAACGAGAACTCGCATGGTTAAAGAATGCAAAAAAAACGGGAAAAAGCGAACCCGTTTAGGGGGTTAGATTCTTAGTCTTTCGTGATGGAGGGAAGCAGGAAACTAGATAACTCCCTTCACGACTCATATCTAAACCCCTGCCAGGCTGAAAAGATGTGGCTAGGGAGGGAATTGAACCCCCGACACGAGGATTTTCAGTCCTCTGCTCTACCAACTGAGCTACCTAGCCATCAATGACTTGCCATTGAAATGTACAACAAAAAACCGGGAACACCGCCATTTGTTCTACATTTGAAGAGCATCCCCGAAACAATGGGTTGAGGCAATTTGATTCTGGACGGGTCGGTGAGACAATCGCGGCAGTAGGACGAAGGCGGCTGAATTTGGGACGGGAAGCTGAGGCCGAACACTGCAGGGACGTATGCCTTTAGCCCGGGGGGATCGAGTTCGGTGGGGAATGCGGATCGAACCACCATGATTGCGGTGAGGTAGAAGTAAAGAGCGACAAGACCACCGAGAGGGCGAGGGTCTTCGCCGGGGAGCTCTATGAAACAGGGCTTCTTTCGGAGGAGGATTAAAGGCGGTTGGGGTTGGGAGTAGCCTCTACGAGCTCTAATTCATTTAAAAAAACAAAGCCCTATTTACAAGGCGTTGGAATATATAAATTTGTGTATTTTACGAAAAAATACAACAAATTGTTGTTTACCTAATACATAATACAACATATAGGGGATTAATGAAACGAACCCATTATTTGTTAATCCTCTTTATATCCGCAAATCTTGCTTGGTCCGGTTCGAATGGGACTGATCCCGTTCAAGCTTCCGCAAAGGACACAAAAAAATTGGTGCAGAACAATTTTGTCGAGACGGTACAGAAGGGGATCAAGCTGAGCGGTTATGTCGATGCCGGTTACAGCTATAATTTTAATGCCAATCAGCAGCAAAAGGTGGTTCCCCGGTTTGGCACGGACACGGCGTACCGAGGGGATTTCAACCTCTACGCCGTCAAACTCGCCCTGGAAAAAGCGCTGACGGATGAGAACAGGGCCCAAGCCGGATTTCGGACGGATGTGATGATCGGCGAGGATGCGCAATATTTCATCGACCGGGATTCTGGCACCACGCGCAGCGATAACACCTCGATGAACTCCAACGCACTTTTTTTGGAACAAGCTTACGCATCGATCCGTGCTCCTGTGGGCAACGGATGGGATTTCAAAGTGGGCAAGTTCGTCTCCATCTTGGGCTACGAGGTGATCGAGCGTCCCGCCAACATGAACGTCACCTACGGTCTGCTCTTTCAGCAGTTCCCGCTCTACTACACGGGTGTATTATCTTCCTACCGGTTTGACGATTATCTGGACGGAAAGTTGGGTGTGGTCAACGGTTCCAATTCCGATAACAACACTTCCACCAGCCTAAACGGGGACGGGTGCGCCGTGCTAGCGGCCCTCAATGTCACCGCCCCCGGGGGCAACGCGACTTGGAGCAATAACTTCCAGTGGAGCACCAATGCGGAGAATGACACCTCGCTAGACGCCAGCCAGCAACCTGGGGCCAGCTCCACCGTGGTGGGTCTTTTTAATCAGAGTAGTGGGACAGGTTATACCTTCATCTACAACTCCTGGGGGAACTGGGCCCCGAAGGCCTGTGATGACAAGTTGTTGCTGGCCTTCAACACGGTGCTTGGCACGGCCAACTCCAACAACAGCGCGGATACCAGCTCCACGGTAAGCAACGCCGGCGGAACTACATGGTGGGGAGCGGGGGGGTATCTCAAATACCAGTTCAATGACTGGTTCCATTTGGCCAGCCGCGGGGAGTACCTGGGAGGAAACAACCTTCACAAGATCTCCAGTTTCCCTGCCTATAGCGATGCGGGTATGAGCCTTTGGGAATACACTCTGACGGCCGGATTCAATGTAATCGACAATCTCCTTCTGCGGGCTGAGTACCGGATGGATTGGGGCACCAATAGCACCCAGAACAGTCAGCCCAACACCCAAGAGAGCGGTTTCGGCGGTGGGCCGTCCTACTACGCCGGGGCTGAGGTGGTTTACAGCTTCTAAGGCTTTGGGGGGGGGATGTCGCTTCATATGGTTGCCAAAGTGGATTGGAGAATTAAGTTAGGTATTATCCATTAAATCTCTCCCTTTAAGTTCTTCGGGAGGATGTTTCCGCCGGTGGATTCCGGTGGTTTCTCTGGCTCTCCTCGTATCGTGGGCCGGGTGGGGGCAGGCCCAGGTTCCTTGGAATCCAAGTGCCGGATCCTGGACCTGGACTTGGTCCTCCAACTACATGCCGCTGGAGATCCGCATCTATAACCAGACCCGCACGAACGATAACAGCGTGCAGCTTCTCTCCGTGGACACCGGAACCACCATCTCCAACGCCTACTATGTTTATTACACCAATAGTTCCGGAACCAATCCCATCATCAACCGGGTCAACGGCCTCAACGGCACGGCCATTTCCACCAACTTCACCAATCTGCCCAGTTTTACCGACAGTACGGGGAAATCGTACCGCCAGCTCTTTGCCCAATACGCCGAGAGCGGAACCCTCTGGTTTGCCCTGACCACGAACAATTGGACGACCAACAATGCCAATCCCGCGCCCACCGGAGGTCCAGGAGTCCCGTGGAGTGACGCGGCCTTTGGCGACATCGAGTACGCCTACATGGGGAGTCCCTACGATACTGCCGATGCCACCGCCATCAACACGGTGGGAATCCCCATGCTGTTGCAACTTTGCACCAACGTGAACAGCCCGGTCCCCGGTTACGTGAAAGGGTTTACCAACACCAACAACATTCCGTCCATGCTGGCCAACATGGGGGAGATTTCCTCCGCCCCATGGTTCGGAGCCGCCCCCAACGCCAACATCATCCGTTTCGTCGGCCCCAGCTCCGCGGCCATCGGGGGCATCCAGATGGCCTCCGGAGGCTCGACAAATAAGAACCCCCTCTACAGCGGGGGCTGGCCAGGCCAAATCGCACCTTCCTTTGCGCCCTACCTTTACAAGCTCTCCACCAGCGCTCCGATCGGGACGGGGGCCGGTGGCTACAAAATTTTCGCCGTCATCTCGAACAGCATCGGTCTCAACCCCAAGCCCGGAACGGATCCGGGGAACGATGACTACTTTTACTGGTTCTCCTTCGATGTCACCCTGACCAACACCCCTGGAGCGCCTGCGCCGACTTCAGCCCAGCTCAACTGGTTGAACGGCGTCAGCACTGCCAGCAACACGCCCTATTACTGGACCCCGACGGTGATTCTAACCAACGGGGTTATTGTGGCCTCCAATAAAAGTTCTGGGACGGTCACGAGCTACTCGGGACTCGGGGTGAAGTACACCCCGGATCAGGGCTCAAGCACCAACAGCTGGTTTTCCAGCTACATTTACGGGGCGCCGGCCACTTATTCGGCTCCCAACGAAAGTGGCACCAACACGGGCTACGTCACCTTGCTCCCAAGCGTGGCCACTTGGAGCAACATCGCACACAACAACGGCTTTAGTTACCATTCCAGCTGGGCGCCCAGCATTCAGGATTCCATGTTGAATGAAATCGCCTTCGGTTTTGCCGGAGGTTTTGTCATGAGCCCCGTCCAAGGTTGGCCGGTCTGGTTGGATTCGCAGGGGAATCAAGTCCCGCCTGGAGGGGCTGCCCCGGTGACCCCTTACAAGACCGTGCCTCAAACCAACATTGGGGCCATGCCCTCCTGTAGCTGGTGGGTGCAGACCAATCTCTATGCGGAAAACCAAACCAGCAGTCCGCCGTTGACCAACAATCCTTGGTACAGCGCCTGGGGTCAGGCGATTTATCAGGTTTCCAAGGTGGTCTACAGCCATCCGATCAGCGACCGAATGAAGAACACAAACTTTTCCCCTGGGCTGCCGCTGCTCTTGGCCCACACCAACACCAATTTTCCGCCATCCAGTGTCCAGCCTTGGCTGGAGGTGTACCTTTACAATCCCAACAGTGCCGGGACATCCAGCCAAGTCCCCGTCATCACCAGCTCCACCGACGCGATCCGCCTGACCAACACCCTCAGCGGAGTGGTGTTCTCCAACAACAATGGGGATCCTTTTTACCAGATCACGGCCGACAACGGGCCGCAGGGCTACGACGTGGCCGCCCTGCCGCCCGGGCTGAAGTTTGATCCCTACACCGCCAAAATCTACGGGACGATTCTGCCCCAGAGCCAGATTTCGCCCACTTTGAATCTGAACCCGTACATCCTCCAGCTCTTTGCCTACAACCAAAACGGGGTGGGCACCAAGGAGGTGCCTCTTTACGTGGCGTCCCCGGCCAACGTGACGAAGCCCTCGGACATTGCCCCTACCGGCCAGATCCTAGGCTCCAGTTTTATCACTTACGACTATACCCGACCCTTGGTGCGTTTCACCGCCAACCAGATGGGATCCACCCCAGCCACGACCCGATGGAAACACACGGCGGGGACCCTTCCGGGAGGGCTCGCGTTCAGTTACCAAACCAACAACGGCGAGGTGAGTGCCTACATCACCGGGACGGCGACCAACACCAACATTCCCTCGGCCAGTTATACGATTGAAATCTCCAATGCCTTTGGAAGCACCAACAGCACCTTTACTCTTTCTCTCCTGCAGGGGACGGGAAACACCAACAAGCCCTCGAACTTTACCCCCACGGTCCTGGCGGGTCCTCCGGGCGGACCGCCAGCATCCATTAGCCTAAACGCTCCGTTTGGCCCAGTCATTCTCCAAGGATCCAACTTGGTGGGCGCGACCTGGAGTCTCGCCACTGATTCCGGTCCGGTTCCTCCCGGAGTACAATGGAGCACCTACCAGGCGGCTTCGGGGGAAGTGTTTGGGAAAGTCTGGTCCGCCAATGGTGTGCCCATCAGCACCCAAGGGGTCCTGAAATTCGCGGTTTCCAACAATTTTGGTGTCGCGACCAATCCGATTGGCTTCATCTTTGGCACGCCCAACAGCAGTAAATGTACCTTCACCAGCTACACGATCACGGGCACGGAGGGTACCCAGCTCATCAGCATCAGTGATCCTGCGGGGTTGGTTGCTTTCCCTCTCAACATCAACAATGGCACTCAGTTTAATCTCTCGAACTCCTTGGATGCGGTGTGGACCCCGCCCACCAACCTGCCCGCGGGACTGACCTTCTCGACCCAAACCCAGTCGGGCGGGAACGCCGGTCAGGTCTGGGCAACGGTGGGTGGCACGCCAAGCGGCACCACTTTCAATCCGCAGACCTTTCAGACCAACACCAACACGGTGAACTTTGTCATCTCCAACAACGTGGGGGTCCAGACAAACACCCTCAGCTTTATCATTGCCCCTTCCACACCGCCGCCGAGCGGGGCGCCCACCGTCAACGATCTGACCACCAACGTCAACCAGTACCAGTGGGTCTACATCGAGCCCGCCGGAAACAACCTCAATTATGCAACCTGGTCTTCCACCAATACCTCCAGCACCTTGCCCCCCGGCACGGTTTTCTACACCAATCTGGCCATCTCCAGCACCCGACTCGGCGGGATTTTGGCGGGGCAGGTGACCAATGCGGGAACTTATGTGGTGGGCTTTGTGGCCACGAATCGGTTTGGGGCCTCAACGGGCAATATCACCATCAACGTGATGGCGGCACCCAATCCTTATGCCAATCCGGTGTTCGTTCCTCCGGCCATGGTTTACACTGGAAATGTTGGATCGAATACCCCGGCGGTTTGTCCGGAGGTGCCTTTCTACACTGCGCCTGCTCATTTTCCCGTGCAGGCACAGCTTTATCCTCCCAATATTTTTTCGAATCAGCCTACCGTGGTCAACGCTTCCGGTTTGCCTCCTGGCTTGACCCTGACCAACTGGCCCACCCCCAACGGAATGTCGGCCCAGTTTGTGGGAACGCCCACGACTCCCGGTAGCTTCACGGTGCCGGTGACCTTGAGCAACGCCTCCGGGACGATGAACTCCAATGCAATTTTCACGATCCGGGGCGCGGCCGCCTTGCCCTCCATCACCAGCGCTGGGACGGCTTCGGGTCAGAGCGGGCTGGCCTTCACCTTCCAGCTGACGGCCAACAACGGTCCGGTGGGATATGGGGCGCAAAACCTACCCGCTTGGTTGACGCTCAACTCCAATGCACCCGCCGCGGGGCTGATCCATGGCACCCCTCCGGCCATCTTTCAGGGGACCTTGCCTTACATCAAAGTGTGGGCCACCAATGCGGGGGGGTCGGGCCCCACTTCCAATCTCTCCATTACCATCACCGAGCCAGCCGTGCCGTCGATCACCAGTCCGCTGACGGCCACGGCCACCAACGGCCTAGCCTTTAGTTACCAGATCACCGCCAATAATTTCCCGTATAGCTTTGGCGCCCAGGGGTTGCCGACATGGTTGGCGATCAACGACAACACCGGATTGATCACCGGAACGCCGCCCGCGGATACGCGGAACGGATCCGTTTCTTACGTGCTGTTGACGGCTGTGAATACGGCGGGTATCGGGCATACCATCTTGACCCTTACCACCACGAATCCGGTGGCCAAGCCGGTGGTCACGAGCGCGAGCCAATCCGCGACGGTGGGTACCGCATTCAGTTACCAAATCCAAGCCACGGAATCGCCGACGAGCTACGGGATCTCGCCCCCATTGCCGGCTGGGCTGAGCCTTAATCCCACCACGGGACTAATCACCGGGACGCCCAAGTCCTCGGCCACCCAGATCGCTTACACGATCTCCGCCAGCAACGCGGGGGGAACGGGAACGGGAACCCTGAATCTCACAATCAGCCCGGCTCCCGCCCCGGTGATCTCCAGCCCTGGCACGGCCAGCGCAACCAGCGGGACGGCGTTCAGTTACACCATCACCGCTTCCGGCAACCCCACCAACTTCGGCGCCACGCCCTTGCCGGCGTGGGCCAACTTTGATTCGACGACCGGAGTGATTTCCGGGACGCCGGGGCCGGCCAACGTGGGCACGGCTCCGGTGATCGCGCTGACGGCGATGAATGCTAGCGGTACGGGCAGAAAGAACCTCACCCTCACGGTGCAGTACAACTCCGGGACCCCTGCGCCGGTGATCACCAGCGCCGGAACTGCTTCGGGGACAGTGGGACAGGCCTTCAATTTCCCGGAGGCGGCCTCGGGCAGTCCGACGTTGTGGACGATCGATCCGCCGATCGGGGACGGTCTAAGCTTCATTGGCACCACTGGGGCGATCACCGGAACACCGGAATCTGCTGGAACCTATCAATTCACGGTTAAGGCCTATAACAATGGCGGGGTAGGGACCCAGCCTCTTTCCCTGACTTTCACCAGTCCGCTGACGGTGCCGTTCATCACCAGCCCCGCCAACGCCACCGCGACGAACGGCAAGGTCTTTACCTACCAGATCACCGCCACGGAAAATCCGACGGGCTACGCCGCCAGCAACCGGCCGGCCTGGCTGGGGGCTCCCAACGCGCAGGGGGTGATAACCGGGACGCCGACGGGAACTGGCTCGGCCAGCGTCGTCCTGTATGCCTCCAATGCCGCCGGGAAGGGGCACGCTCCGTTGACGCTGACGGTGGTGGTCAATCCCGCCGTCCGTGCGCCCACGATCACCAGCGCCACTTCCGCCTCTGGAACCGTGGGGCAGAACTTTTCGTTCACCTTCAAGGCCAGCGGCGGGACGCCGATCACCTGGAGCGTTTCACCCTCCTTGCCGGCCAATCTTAGCCTGAACGCCGCCAGCGGGGCAGTGAGCGGCGCACCCCAATCTGCCGGCACCAACAGCTACACGGTGACGGCCAGCAACACGGGGGGAACAGCCACGCAGGCTTGGACGTTGGGCGTGGCCTCCATCACGACCCCGGTGATCAACAGCCCTTCGACGGCCGCCGGCAAGGTCGGCACGGCCTTCAATTACAAGATCACGGCCTCGGGGAATCCATCGAGGTATGCTGCCAGCAACCTGCCATCTGGGCTTTCCGTGAACGCCACCTCGGGTGTGATCTCGGGCAAGCCCACCGTGGCGGGAACGAATCAAGTGACGCTCTACGCCTCCAATGCGGCGGGTCTGGGTCACGGGAATCTGACCCTGACGGTGGCCGGCGCCTCCGCGGCACCCGTGATCACCAGCGCGGGCACGGCCACGGCGACCCAGGGGATCGCCTTCTCCTACCGGATCACCGCCAGCGGAAACCCCACCTCTTATGGGGCTTCGCCGTTGCCGCCCAACTTATTGGTTAATTCAACCAGCGGTCAGATCAGCGGTACGCCGGCGTCCGTGGGAACTTCCACCATCTTGCTCAGCGCCTCGAATGCAACGGGGGTGGGCACGAAGGCTTTGACCCTGACGGTGCTCAAAAAGGGAGCAGTGCCGACCATCACCAGCGCGACCACCGCCACTGGCAAGGTTTCCCAGAATTTTAGTTATCAAATCACCGCTTCTGGAAAGCCCACCAGTTACAGCGCCACGGATCTGCCCCTTGGCCTGACCATCAACACCAAGAGCGGGCTGATCAACGGCAAGCCGACGAGGGCGGGTACAAATAACGTAACCCTGACCGCTTCCAACGTCTTCGGAGCGGGCAGTTCCCAACTGCTGCTGACCGTCCAGGAAAACACGGCTCTGCCCGTGATCACGAGCGCCTCGGTGGCTTCAGGGCAGCAGTATGCTGATTTCAGCTACACCATCGCTGCTACGGGCAACCCGCGCAGCTACGGGGCCACTGGCCTGCCTGCCGGTCTGAGCGTCAACGCTTCCTCTGGAGTGATTAGCGGGGTGCCGACAGTTTTCGGCCGCTTTACCGTGACTCTTTCGGCCGTGAACGGCGCTGGCACGGGGACGGCCCGCCTGAATCTGATCATTGACCAGGCTCCGCCCGTGGATGCGCGGATTACGAGCTCTTTAGCCGCCGTTACGGTAATGGTGGGCAATAGTTACAGCTACGTCATCACCGCCAACAATGGTCCAACTCGGTTCGCCGCCAGTGGGTTGCCCCCGGGCCTGATATTAAATGCCACCACGGGAATGATTTCAGGTAAGCCCACTAAAGGTGGGGACTACGCCGTCACACTTCAGGCGGTGCATCGGGTGACTGGGGAGCCGGTGACCACCGCCAGTGGAACCAAGGTCTTTCTTATCCGCCCGCTCGGCAACAAGACCATCCCGGCGAATGCCTGGTAGGCTTTTTAATGTCTTATACAAGACCTCAGGAGCGCCGCGGAAAGTTGGCGTCAAAATCGTCGGCATCTTGATTAATTTATTTTATAAAATAATATAGATTCATGAATGCCGAATTACGTTTTCTGGTAGGCCTGTTTTTTGCCGTTGTCTGGACGAAGAGTGGATTGCATGCAGCCGGGAACAACTGGATGGCCGGGGTAGACGGAGAGAAATACCTCTACGAACTATCCATTCCCGGCACCCATGATAGTGGGGCACTCCACGAGGCTTGGTATGAAATCGGAGTGCAGTGCCAAAGTCTTACCATCCCAGAACAGCTTAATGCAGGGGTTCGTTATTTGGATATCCGGTGTCGTCACTTCAATAATGCTTTTGTTATTCATCACGACAAGTATTACCAAAATCAAAATTTCAACGATGTCCTAGAGAGCGTCACCTCATTTCTGAGGGCTAACCCGTCGGAGACGGTGGTGATGTTGGTGAAACCGGAATACACATCAGAGGGTAACACCAGAACATTTGCGGAGACCTTCAAAGCCTATCAGGCAGAATGGGAGACCAGATACCCAAAGCTTTGGTATGTGGGTACGACCATTCCAAAACTGGTTGACGTTCGTGGAAGAATTGTGCTTATCCGCCGTTTTAACGAAGCCCCCTTTTCTCCCGCCGACCTAGGAATCAACGCAGACCGTGGTTGGCCTGGCGACTCCACCGGCACGATTGAGGGGCCCCCGAGGATTCGGGTTCAAGATGAATACAGCATTTACATCAGACTTAATAAATGGGGTTATATCACTTCACTTTTTGATGAAATGCCCGCCAATCCTGGCACACTATATTTAAACTATGTCAGTTGCGGTTGGTATCCGCCTGCTATCATAGGCTATAGCGTCAAGGAACCTGCGATATATTATAACAACCTCTTGGACGGGTTTTTTGATGGATGGATTACACCAGCAACGTCCGGCCGTTATGGCGTAGTGATAGTGGATTTTGTCAACGATCGCCTAGCTTACCTCATCTATAGAACGAATTTTGGTCAGGCCAAAACGGAAAGGCTTTCCCTGTCCCAGACGTCAATCGATGAAAACGTCCCTCTGGGTAAGGTGCTTGGGACCTTGGTTGATCCTCTGAATCCGAACATTGCGGGTTCCTATCGTTTTGTGAGCGGTCCAAGCTCGGAGGACAATTCCCGATTCCGCATCGAAGGAAACAAGATCCGGACTGCCGCTCCGCTGAATCATGAGGCCAAGAGCGTCTATTCCGTCCGGGTGCGCCAAAATGGTGTCGCCAGGGAGCGGGCTTTCACTCTTAACATCACGGATGTGGACGAGCCACCGACTCGGGTTTCCTTGGTCAATAAACAGACTGGAACCGTGGTGGCTGGTGCTGTGGTGGGTACCCTTTCGGCGAGTGATCCTGATCTAGGGGAGACGTTTACCTTCGCCTTGGCTCCTGGTCGTGGTGACACTGATAACCAGCGTTTTACTATTGTAGGAAACGAGATTCGGGCAGCTGTGCCCCTGAGGCTTAGACAGTCAGACAGCTATTCTATCCGGGTTAGGGCCGTAGACTCGGGTGGACTCGCGGTGGAGAGTGGGTTGGTCGTGCGGGGAAATCCTCCCCCGGGATCCTCCCGGCGCCCTCTGCCTCCCTCGGCGCAATAAACCTCCCCGCACGGGCCCAAAAATTAGCTCGGAAGCCCCACCCAAGGCTGTTTGCGAAGTTTTCCGGATCATACTAGAATATTTCTATGAGCGAAGAAACCGTTGTTCGTCCTGAGCCGATTGTAAAAATCTTCATGGGGTTGGCCGTGGCCAGCCTGATCACCATCGCCGTCTGCTTGGTGATCCTGGTCAACCGGGGCAGCCAAGTGGTGACCCGTAGGCCAGTGGTACCCATGGAAAACCGCATGCCCATGATGCGAAATGACATGCCGCCCATGCCTCCTGGCATGATGCCTCCGGGGGGACAACCCGGGCAGGGAATGCCGGAGGGAATGCGCCCGGCGCAAGGTGCTCCCACAGGACAAGCTTCCGAAAAGCCGGCCAAGAAGTAGCGAGCGGCGTTGCCCTTGCCGAAGGGTCTGCTAGACCTTTTCGATGGCTGGTAAATTCAAGGTTTTTGTCACCGACGGGGTGTCTCCCAGTGGGGTGGATGTCCTCAAGTCCTGCCCCCAGATCGAGGTTATCGAAAGCCCGACCCTCAAGGAGAAGGAACTGCTGGAAAAGCTCAAGGGTTGTGACGCCCTGATCGTCCGAAGCCAAACCCAAGTCAGCAAAGCCGTCCTGCAGGGGTGTCCGACCATCCGAGCGGTGGGTCGTGCCGGCGTGGGGGTGGATAACGTCGATGTGGATGCCGCCACCGAGAAGGGCGTGGTGGTGATGAATACGCCCGCCGGCAACACCATCAGCACCGCAGAGCAGGCCTTTACGCTCTTGCTTGGCTTGGCCCGTCATCTTCCCCAGGCCACCGCCTCCATGTCGGCCGGTCAGTGGGATCGTAAAAGTTTTCAGGGAACCGAACTCAATGGAAAGACGCTGGGGATCTTGGGCATGGGTCGGATCGGTGGGGAAGTGGCCCGCCGTGCGATTGCCTTCGGCATGCGAGTCTTGGCCTATGACCCGTATCTTTCGGCCAGCAAAGCGCGCAGTTTGCAGGTTGAACTCATCGATCGCGTGGAGGATCTTTTGCCTCACTGCGATTTTCTCACCATGCATCTTCCGATGACCGATGAGACCAAAGGAATCCTAAGCGAGGAGAGGCTCAAGCTTTGTCGCAAAGGAGTGAAAATTGTGAACTGCGCCCGGGGAGGTCTGGTGGCGGAGTCAGTGCTCTTAAAAGCGGTGGAGGCGGGTCAGGTGGGTGGAGCGGCTTTGGACGTGTTTGAGGAGGAACCT
>Ga0214923_10005302_pt1 | contig 15073 bp, 10 predicted proteins | sample LL1510_MetaG_FD_177993 | JGI IMG/M metagenome (GOLD analysis project Ga0214923, IMG submission 177993) | Freshwater microbial communities from Lake Lanier, Atlanta, Georgia, United States - LL-1510 | ecosystem: Environmental > Aquatic > Freshwater > Lake | place: USA: Georgia | collected...
AGAAGCACAGTTGAGGCCATTGCTCGCAGATGATGTGGCGTTGGTTTCCTTGCAAGTTGTGCAATATCGCTCCGGTGCACGCAACGATGTTCCTGGCCTCACAGAACTCGTGCGCAACTATGGGGCATTCCTCGTGTGGGATGCCAGCCACGCAGTGGGGTCAGTGCCCCTTGCATTTGACGCCGATGGTGTCGATTTAGCAGTGGGCTGCACTTACAAGTACTTGAACAGCGGCCCGGGAGCGCCGGCATGGCTCTACGTTCGCAAGAGCCTGCAACCAACATTGCAAGTGCCAATTCAAGGATGGTTTGCACAAGCTGATCAATTCGCTATGGGAGCTGAGTTTGAGCGCGCGCAGGGCATCCGTGGTTTTCAGATTGCTAGCCCATCAATTGTGGGTTTGCGCAGCATCAACGCTTCATTGAGCATCATCGCTAGGGCAGGAATGCCGGCCATTTCCCAGAAGGCCGCCACGGCAACTGCGTTCATGATTGACGTCTTCGACGAGTGGCTCGCACCGCTGGGATTCAAGCTGTTGACACCACGAGATGCGAACCAGCGCGGCGGTCACATTCGCATTGGCCACCCTGATGCGGACATCATCTGCAATGCCTTGCGCGTGCAGCACAACGTCATCACCGACTACCGCGTGCCTGACTCAATCCGCGTTGCTGCATCACCCTTAACCACATCTTTTGGCGAAATCCTCGAAGGCATGCGTCGCATCCGCGACTGCGTTGCATCGCAGTGCTATCAGAATGCAACGGCGCGGATTGGACGAGTAACGTGAAAAATCTCCGGAAAATCAGCCGAAGTAACGGTTACCGGTCTCGCTACTGAAGGCAAAGACACTTTCTGGTCGTGGCGCTAGACGCACGCGTTCGCCGCGTTGCGGAGTTTGTTGTGCATCAACTCGCACCGTAATTTGCTGAGGTTTACCGCTGGCATCTGTGACATCGCCGTAGATGTAGGAATCGGAACCAAGCATTTCCACCAGGGTCAACTCGAGTTCGAACCCTTGCTCTGCAAACACCAAGTCTTCTGGACGCACACCGATGGTTGCGGTTTTTGCGCCATCCGCAGCCGCGGCAGCAAGAATCTCACGCGTCAATGGGATGGAGTGGCCTCCCAGTCGTGCGCCCTCAGAATCCAGCGGCAGATTCACCAGGTTCATCGCTGGCGAACCGATGAAACCGGCCACAAATGCATTAGCCGGGTTTTTGTAAAGATTCTGCGGCGTATCTGCTTGTTGCAAGAAACCATCTTTCATCACAACAACGCGGTCACCCATCGTCATCGCTTCGGTTTGGTCGTGAGTCACATACACCGTCGTGACGCCCAACCGCCGTTGAAGCGACGCGATTTGCGTACGGGTCTGCACACGCAGTTTCGCATCAAGATTGGAGAGCGGCTCATCCATCAAGAAAACCTGAGGATTGCGGACAATTGCGCGCCCCATCGCGACGCGTTGACGCTGCCCACCGCTAAGCGCCTTGGGCTTGCGCGCAAGGTACGGCTCAAGATCCAGAATCGCCGCGGCTTCCTTGACGCGCGCCTGAATGTCTGACTTCCTAACTCCAGCAATCTTCAGTGCAAACCCCATGTTCTCGGCAACAGTCATGTGTGGGTAGAGCGCGTAGTTCTGAAACACCATCGCGATGTCGCGATCTTTTGGAGCCACGTACGTGATGTCGCGCTCACCAATCCAGATGGAACCGTTGTCAATGTCTTCAAGACCCGCAAGCATGCGTAGTGACGTGGTCTTACCGCACCCCGAAGGCCCGACAAAAACAAGAAATTCGCCATCGTTAACGTGCAAGTCCAACTCATTCACCGCAGGCACAGTCGACCCCGGATAGATGCGAGTCGCCTGGGTGAAGGTGACCGTGGCCATGATTTGTCTCCTGTCAGTGTTGGTGCGCGTGTCAGTGACGGATGAGCTTTCCGACACCGTCAACGGAGTAGTAACGAATGTAGTCAATCAACATCGTGCCGCCGGTGGTGTTTGTGGCCGGGACCATGAATGGGTTCACTGGGTCAGCCGGGTCACCACCGAGAATGCCTCCCATGGCGAGATTCACGATGAGAAAGAACTCTTGATTGAACGGCCAACCACGGCGACCCTTGCCCGGAATTGCATTGTTTGCTGATGTCATGAACGCCTTCGTGACGGATAAGTAGGTCTTTCCGTCAAACTGAAAATCAATTCGGTCTTTCTTCCACAGGATTCCGTAGGTGTGATAGTCACTGTAGAAGTTTTCAACCGCAGGCGTGTTTGCTGTGATGTCGATGTTGTGCTCGTCATTGGGAAAACTGTGCAAGGAACCAAACGCCTGGCCAGAGCGTTGAACAGCCGATGCCTCCATGATGTCAATTTCCCCACATTTAGGCCATGGAGCTTTGTCAATGTTTGCGCCCAAAAGCCAAAACGCCGGCCACGTGCCATCGTTCTCGGGAACTTTGATGCGTGCTTCAAGTTTGCCGTACATGAACCCGACCCCTTGAAACAGACCGGGCTGATTCTTCGTGCTCATCCGACCGCTGAGCCACTCGCACGTTCCTCCGGGCAGGCTCGTGCGCTCACAACTAAAGAAGTCGGTTTGCGTGGACGGGTAGAAGCCTTTGAGTGCGGGCTGCACAGGGCGAGCATTGATGGCGAGATTGCCTTTGCCATCAAGCTCAATTGCGCGGTGTTTCACGTACCCCTTCTTCTTGCCATTAATCATCTTGGTCCCGTACTCAACAGGCCCATCGATGTAACCCTGGCGCTCCTGATTGGGCGGGGTGAAAGTGATTTCCGTTGCCCAGAAGTACTGCTTCTTGTATTCACGGTCGCCGGTTTGCACCGAGTCAGGAACGCCGGCTTTGCCGTTGAATTCCTCGCTCCAAAGCAACTTCAACTTTGGGGCCTTCGCAGTCGGAGTCGTGCCCTGTGCACTGTGCAGAGAACGAGCCTGAACTGCAGATGATGCGAAGGCGCACACAAGAGCGCCCACGCACACAGTCGCCAGTGCCATTCGCTTCTTCATGTCAGCCAACCTTGTTCGTTCCAGCGCTTACTGATGTCGCTGAACCCAAAGCGTTGCTTCCAACCACTCGCACTCGCACAAACTGTCCTTTTTGGCTTTTCGTCAAGACAAACGCCGACTTCGTTGCTCCCTTAATGGCAGCACAACCAGTAGGCACAGTTTGACCTGCTTTTCCAGCTGCTTTGCAGGCAAACCATTGATAACCGAACTTTGGAGATGTGCCGGTCCAAGCGCCAGTCACGGCTACCAACTTTTGCCCCACCTTCGCGGTGCCCGTAACCGCAGCCGAACTCGTCACAGTGGGAGCGACGAGCCAACGCACTGCGGTGCGCGTGGCTGAGTTCGCGCCTTGCACCTGCGCGTTGATGATTTGCATGCCGGTCGCTTCATAATCGGCGATTGCATTGACGCTTGCCCAGCCAGACTCGTCAGTCGTTTCCGTGACTGTGCCATCGGAATTACGACTACCTGCCACCGGATCAATGTCTGCATCACCTGGTCCAGAAGCCAGAGAGAAATTAACCTTCACCCCAGACTTGGGCTGCCCCTGCAAGTTGGTCACTTGCACGCGCACCGGCGTCTCTCCGGCACTTAGCGCAACAGTTTGGATGTCGTCGGCAGGGGCGATGCTGTCGTCCACGATGTCAACCCACAAGAGGTCTTTGTCTTCAAACGCTTCTTCACCTTTTGGGCACGGCGTGGTCGTCGGTGAGCAACCCACTCCACGTTCTGCATAGGGGCGTGGGTGCTTCTTGAACGATGCTGTGATGATTCCGCGCATGCACCCAAGTGCAACGGTGCAGGTGTCAAAGTTGGGTGTGGTGAGTGACAACGGTGCTGGCTCCGGACACAATGGCAGTTGCCCGTACGGTGGGTTGGAACAGTCGTTGTAGGTGTAGTCATGAGTGAGCGTCCACGTGACTCGTCCATTGGCATCGGTCACACCAGGAATTGATGTTTCTCCTCCATAGAAGTTTTCCCAGCCAGGAACGCCATCTCCGAAACCACACCAGTCACGCACGATGTGCTGCTGATTCGGTCTGTCGAGCCCGGCATAGTCGCTTTCCAGACTCGTTGTAATCCACTTTGTCGCTGAGCAGGAAGCAAACTTGTTGACGAGCAGGTATACGGTCGCATCCTTCATCAGTGCACCTTTGCTATCACGCGCTTCATAAGTGAGGGTTAGCGTGCTACCCACACCGACATAGAACATACGAATCTTCGTGCCCTTGCCGTAGTTGTTGTCGTCCAACCCTGGATCTGTGCGCACGAATGTGTAGTCGATGGAGTTTGAATTCGTGAGAACTGGGGACACCAAACGCAAAGAGGGATTACCTGTGGGAACTGGCGTTGCCGCATCGGATGCTGGTGCGGACACAATCCCGCCACCAACGACGATGAGCGATGCCAGAGAAATTGCAAACCATGAGCGCATGACCCACACACTCCTGAGTTGTCGCAACCGCTTGATTGTCATTTCTTCACCTTCGCAGTCGTCGACGATGATGCATCAATGCTTTGTCCTTGCGCTGTTGCCGTCACCCTCACCGCAATCAGTGCACCAGCGAGAGTTGAAGGAATCGTCAGTGTTGCTTTGGTTGCCCCACGAATCGGGGTACACCCACTTAGCACGCTTGCAGCGCCTGAAAGCGCCGCCGATTTCGCTGCCTTACACGTCGACCACGCGTAGGCGAAAGCCACAGAACCATTGCTCGTCCACGCTCCTTGAGTTGCCTTCAAGACTTGGCCCACTTTGGCTACTCCCAGAATCGCCGGCGCTGCAGTCGCGTAAATATCTGACCAATTCATTGATGCAGACACTGATGTAACCGATGCGGCAAGACCAAATTCGGGATTAGCGGAGTTACCAATCTGGCTGGTTCCGTCGGCAGCAATCGTGGCCGTCACTGTCTGTTCACCGGGCGTTGCCGTGGACCCACGTCGTACTCTCGCGGTGACAAATCCATTCGCGTCAGTCGTGACATTGGCTTCACTAACAAGTTCGCCGCCGGTTTGTGATAGCACTACGGGGACGTTTGCGTAGCCGTTACCAAATCTGTCAACGACCTGAAAACGTGTTGTCGCCTCTGTGCCGACGAGCGCGTTCTGCTTTGGGGTTTCGGACACAACCGACCGAGCATTGTTCGCAGTGGTTGTGAAGTTTTGGTAGATGTCGTAATCCTCTCCACCCACATGTATGGTGAAGATGGTTCGGCCAGGTCGCGTCGCAGTGAACAAAAGTTCCGACAGGTATTGAAAGCCGAACACTTCTTTGTCTTTCATTTGGCTGACATCTTTAATGTCCGCCGCGAGTGGTAGCCGCGCTGCTTTGCACACCGCCAACCCATTTGTCGAAGGGCAGACTCTCAAAACTTTTCCACCGTTAGTCGCTGAGACGGTGACATCAGGGGCATAGAGCACTGCACGTTCCATGCAGAACGGTCGCTTGGGTGATGAACTCGGTAGCCGGCGAACTTTTTGCGGATTCTTGGGATCAATCTGAATAAAACACAACTTGTCTGGGTTCGAGTTGTAGAGCGGTTTGATGTCAAGCCTGGCTCGGACTGTGGACTCACTGAAATCCGCATTAGTGGCAGCCCCATTGGTTGCCAACGGTAACGCTGGATTCTTGTTTCCTGAGTCGTCGTAAACGTAGTCAGTCAGGGCCTTTGTGGTTCGTAGTCCACGCGTAATGACATGTGAATTCACGTAACGCAATTGAATATCCGTGGTGTTGACAAACTGCGGCCAAAACAAGTCCAGCGATTCCGGTTGCTTTCCCGTGGTTGCCTTGAACTCCATACCAATCGCGCACGTGTGCGTTTCTTTCGTGTCACCGTTGTAACCCAGGTTCGTGCAGGCGTCGTTCGGAGTGTTCAAGTTCTGCACACTGAACGTGACATAGCCGTTCTTATCGGTGTACTTATGTGAAACCTCTGGCCCCCACTTGCAGCCAACAGTTCCACAGTTGTTTCCACCGGACGGATGGACAAAGTCCACTGGCTGGTTGGCCATGGGCTGACCCCAAATGTCGAGAACGCGGTAAGGGATGGTGACAACATCGCCAACTTGGTACGACTTGGTGTAAACACATGCATATTCGCTGAACCATGAACGCTTGTAGACACTCCAACCCCACGTTTGGTCTTTAGCCCAGCTCAGCCCACCGCAGTTGGGAAGTGCCGGAGTTTGGTCTTGATTCAGCATGCTGACTTGTGGGTAGTAGCCGGCCTCTTCAAACTGAACGTTCATCGGACCGATAGTGTCGGTGGTTCCTGCGGCATCTGAATCGTCACAAGTGTTGTTCTGCGCCGTGCGGTCACAGTTGCTCACACTCACGCCAACATAGTCATCAGACATGATGACGTTGCCGTTGGCTGCATTGCCAGCATTTTCAAGGCGAATCTCAAGCCTCGCAACACCTGAGTTATCCGCTACTGCATTGCGGTAGATCATGCCCACGTCTTGCACTCCACCACGAAAACCGTTGAAGTTTGCCTTGTACGCATAACCGTCAAGGGCGAGCTTGATGCGAGTGAATGCTTTCGTCTTTTCGTTGTATTCGAACGCATTTGTGTCAATCGCGAACTGGACTTTCTTGTTTGCGCAATCGCTGGCCGGTGCCGTGTCATACCCCTGCTTCTTCGTACAGTTGTAAGCAATCGTGACTGAGTTCACACCAATGCGCACATACACATTGTTGTGTTGACCGGCATCGTCTGTTGCTCGCGCACCAGCACTGTCAAAAACACGCAGGTTCTGTTGGAAAATGCCATCACCTGGTTCAACATTGAATTGACTCCAGCGCGGCTTCGGTGCCCACTCAGACTCAGCAGTTGCTGGCATGCCGATGGCCGAAACCAACAACACTGAAATCGCGGTCACCACCCGGGTTCGCATTGACACCACTTTGCCTCGTCTCATTGTTCTGCCGCCCACCTACGAGTGCCTGACCACTTTGCCCACGCCGTTCACACTTGAATACCTCACCCAGTCGACGAGCATGGTGCCGCCCATGGAATCAGGATCCACATCACCATTGGCATCGCCGCCAAGGGTTCCACCCATTGCCACGTTGAGAATCATGAACATTTCCTGGTCGAAAGGCCAACTGCGCGGGAATTTCCAGTCACCGCGCGTGACCCCGGCTTTGGTGGCGGTGAAGAACGGTTTGCCATCGAGCCGCCATTGGACTTTGCTCTTGTCCCAAAGGATTCCAAACACGTGGTACTTGGTGTAGAGGTCCTCCAAATAACGCGAACCACTGCCAACGCCAAACCCATCACTCGGATACGAGTGCAATGTGCCGAAGTGAGTCCAGTAACGCGCGCCGTTAGCGGCCGCCTCCATGATGTCAATTTCTCCGCATGCCGGCCAATCAACTTCACCAATGTTCGCACCAAGCAACCAGAACGCGGGCCAAGAATTCCAGGCATTCGGCACCTTTATACGCGCTTCAATCAATCCGTACTGAAATCCGACCGTGCCACGCGTGTTTATGCGCCCACTAACAAATTCACAAGGCCCGTACCAACATGTTCCAGCAGGCGCATTGCTTGGCCGTGCGCCTGACTTGGGCACAACCCGGCGAGCATTGATGGCGAGATTTCCCTTGCCATCGAGTTCCACTGCGTAGTGAGCAACCTTGCCTGACTTCGTGTACTCGACTACTCCGTCGGTGTAAAACTGACGCTCTCGATTTCCGCCTCCAGCACCAGTGATTTCGGCTTGCCAGACCTGTCCGCGCGCAGGTGCGATGGTTTCCCGGGCGATGCTGCTCGTGCGGCCGGCTTTTCCGTTGAATTCCTGACTCCACAGCAGTTTTAGTACTGGCTTTGCCGCCGGGGTGGGCGTGGGCTTTCCACCCGTATGGGTGAACCCGGCGCGTTGCATGTGGGCGCGATTTTCCGATCGGGCCTGCGCTTGGGTTGGTAATTCAGACAAAACAACAATCGACAGGCAGAGTGCGAGCGGCAGAATCACGCGGTGACTCATGCTGCGGCGCGCTCTCATGGCCAGCCCTTTCATCGGGTGAGTCGATGTGAATCGCGCCACCTCAACACGCTCCGGCGAGCATGCTCTCTGCCACTTCAGACGCGAGTTGCGGCTGGATTGGTTGCGCAGTGTTCGTCTTGTGCGTTGAAAGCGATTTCACTATCCTACGTGAAAGCGATTTCACGCGGCCAAGTAAACCACAGCGCAGACGGTCGGCAACCCCAAGTTTTCGTCCGAACGCGGCCGCGCGATGACGACCACGCCGCCACACATTTCATCTGAGGGAGCGCCATGAAGCTCGGCATACGTATCCGCACTGGCCTAGCAGTTGCTGTGGCCACGGGACTCGCTGTCGCTGGTGCCGGTGTTGGTGCTCAAGCGGCGAGCAATGTGACGTTGACGGTGTGGTCCTACGGCAATGTGTTCGAGCCGAAAATTGTCGACATGTACCGCAAGGCTCATCCAGACGTCACCATCAAGATCACGAAGATGAACCTTGACGACGAGCACAACAAACTGCTCTACGCACTGCCTTCACGAGCAGTGCCCGATGTTGCTGCGGTTGAAATGGCCTACATGGGTCAGTTCCGTCAGCCGATGATTGCCGCGCAGTTCACGAACTTGAACACTCTTGGAGCTAACAAAATCGCGAGCGACTACTTGCCATTTCGATGGGCACAAGGCACTGGACTCAACGGCGCACAAATCGGCCTGCCCACAGATGTTGGTGGTCTGGCCGTTGCCTACCGAACCGACTTGTTCAAAAAGGCTGGCTTCCCCACGAAGCGCGAGGAAGTCACCGCCTTGTGGCCGACGTGGGAGAAATTCATCACGGTTGGCAAGCAGTTCCAAAACAAAGTTCCCGGTGTTGGGTTTATGGACAGCACGGGAACACTCTTCGCAGCAGTCCTCAACCAAGGCACTGAGAAGTATTACGACGCAAAGTCCCGTGCTGCGATTTATCGCACGAATCCGACCGTCAAGCGTGCCTTTGACATCGCGGCAAAGGCTGGCTGCACTTTCATGCGCAACAACAAGTGCGCAGGCAGCATCGGCACGAAAATCAATCAGTTCTCCCCTGACTGGGGTGCGGCCATGAACAAGGGCGCGTTTGCAGCAGTGCTCGCTCCCGCGTGGATGCTCGACTACATCAAGCAGCAAGCGCCTGGCACCAAGGGCAAGTGGGATATTGCGGCAGTCCCGGGTGGCGGCGGCAACATGGGTGGCAGCATGTTGACCATTCCGAAGAAGGCGAAAAACGCGAAGGCCGCCTGGGATTTCATCAGTTGGTACCTCGCACCAGCACAGCAACTGAAGACTTTCCAGTTGTATGGGCTCTTCCCAACGACCTACAAGATGTATTCGCAGCCATCCATCAAGAATTACAAGGATCCGTTCTTCAACAACGCCCCTGTGGGAGCGATTTACAGCAGCAGCGCGATGAAGCTCAAGCCGATTTACGCCGGAGCAAAAGATCGGCTCATCGATTCAACATTCGGTCAGGCGCTTGCTCGCATCACTCAGGGAACCCAAACCAAATCATGCGGCAGTTTCCCGGCGCAAACGTCGGGTGCCGCGTGGTGCCAAGCACTTCAAGACATTCAACACAACGTTGGGCAGTGACGGTTAATCAGATATGACCGCCATTTCCCAAACGCTGAAGTCGCGCAAGCGGCGACGCATGTCAGCGATTGCACGACAAGACCGAGTCGGGCTGTTCTATGTTGCACCCTTCTTCGTCCACTTCGTGCTGTTTGGCGCAATTCCCATCGTCTTCACCACAGCTCTCGCATTTTTCAACGCTGATTTCCAGACTTACTACGAGTTCATAACAAACCATCAGCTTTCGGTTCTGACTAACGCTTTCGCTGGTCTCGACAACTTCCGTGAACTTTTCAAAGATTCATACTTCTGGCTTGCCCTACGGAATACATTCTCAATCTGGCTCATCTCCACGGTTCCGCAACTGATCATTGCCTTCGGCTTGGCAAGTCTCTTAGCAAACGCGCGGCTACGAGCCAGCACGTTCTGGCGCACCGCGCTGATGATTCCGAACATCACTTCAGTGTTGGCTGTGGCCATCGTCTTCCAACAACTTTTCGGTCGTGACTTTGGAATCTTCAACGTGCTGCTTCACTATGTCGGGCACAAGCCAATTGAGTGGGTCGCCGGCACGATTCCAAGTCACTTTGCAATCGCGACAATGATCAACTGGCGCTGGCTCGGTTACAACTCTCTGATTTTTCTCGCTGCAATTCTTGCAATTCCAAAGGAACTGTATGAGTCGGCTGCACTGGATGGAGCAAGCCGCTGGCAAACCGTGCGTTACGTGACTATCCCCCAGATGAAGAACACCATCACGTTCATGCTCGTCATGGGCACGATTGGCGGCTTGGGGCTCTTTGTTGAACCCCTGACGTATGGCGGCGGTTTTGATGGCGGAGCGAATAGTCAATTCCTGACGATGACGCTCTACCTTTACAAGCAGGCCTTTATGAATCAGCGTTTGGGTTATGGCGCTGCAATTGGAGTGGGCATAACACTCGTTGTGATGATCATCTCGGCCATCAACTTCATGATTACTCGCAGCATTGCTGGGGAGGAATCCAAGTGACCGCCACCCTTGAACAGATGGAAACCACGACTCAGCAGTCAGCGTCGCCAAAGCCCAGGCGACGCAGCATAAGTAAACGCGTCTCACCGTTCACTTATGTTGCGTTGACACTGATGACATTCATCTCGGTGTTTCCGTTCTACTGGATGTACGTTGTTGCCTCAAACGGTTCAGAAGAAATCTCGAAGATTCCGCCATCGTTGACTCCAGGTGGCAACTTCCCAAACGTTGTTAACACGATTACGCAAGCAGTCCCGTTCTGGCATGCAATCCTGAATACGGCAATCGTGTCCACCGTGATTGCCCTATGCAATGTTTTCTTCTCAACCCTCGCAGGATTTGCACTTGCAAAGCTGCGAGTGCCAGGCAAGCGAGGAATGCTTTTGTTCATCATTGGAACCATGATGTTGCCGGCGCAACTCGGGGTCATCTTCATGTACATGGTGATGAGTTGGCTGAACTGGATTAACGACTTCAAGGCGCTCGTAGTTCCTGCAATTGTGGGCGCGTTTGGGGTTTTCTGGATGCGCCAAATCATCGATTCGCAGTTGCCAAATGAGTTGTTAGAAGCAGCGAGAATTGATGGTGCTTCCGTTTTTCGCATCTACCGCAGCATTGTTGTTCCCACAGTTTTGCCTGCCGCATTCGTTCTCGGCCTGTTTTCGTTCTTGGGAACTTGGAACGACTACCTCTGGCCATCTCTCGTTCTGAACGACCCTGAACGCTTCACGGTTCAGGTTGCAATCACACAACTCAACAACAGTTACACAGTCGACTACGCCGCGAACATGGGTGCAGCACTTCTCGGAACAACTCCGCTGCTGTTGCTATTCATCTTTGTTGGCCGCAGACTCGTCGCAGGCGTCATGGAAGGAGCGGTGAAGGGATGACCATGGAATTCCCTAACGACTTCAGATGGGGTGCAGCAACTGCCGCGTACCAGATTGAGGGCGCAGCGCAGAAAGATGGGCGCGGAGTCAGCATCTGGGACACGTTTTCAAAGACACCTGGCAAGGTCGAGAACGGTGACAACGGCGATGTTGCGTGCGACCACTACCACCGATTTGAATCAGACATCGCGCTGATGCGCGAAATCGGCATTGACTCCTACCGATTCTCGATTGCGTGGCCACGGCTGTTTCCCAACGGAGACGCAACTCGCAATCAGGCAGGATTCGATTTCTACAACCGTCTCATCAACGCACTCATCGCAGCAAACATTGAACCAGTCATCACGCTCTACCACTGGGATCTTCCGCAACCACTTGAAGATGCAGGCGGTTGGGCTAACCGTGACACTGTTTTCGCGTTCGCGGTTTATGCGCGAGCATGTGCAGAAGCATTCGGAGACCGCGTCTCGCGATGGATCACGCTGAATGAGCCATGGTGCACAACGTGGCTTGGCTATCGCTCGGGTGTTCATGCACCTGGTCGTCAAGATCTCGCAGCGACAATTGCTGCCGCTCATCACACTGCACTTGCCCATGGTGCGGCAACTCGCGCACTCAAAGATGTCAATCCGCAACTTCAGGTTGGCATCACATTGAACATGACGAACTACATCGTTGCAGCCGATGCCAGTGCAGAAGCATTTGAAGCCAGCGACTTGCTCGATGCACAACTGAATCGCTGGTGGATTGATGCGTTCACGACCGGTGGCTACCCGGAAGTGCTGAAGAAGGCCTTCGGTGAACACCTGAGCACGGTCGTGCAGTCCGGCGATGAAAAGCTTTTGAAGACAGAACCTGACTTTCTTGGAATCAACTACTACAGCGACAGTTTCGTAGGCACCGCAAAACCTGATGCGCCGACGCTCGCTGACGAAGGATTCTTCCCTTTCGACGTGCACGCCGATTTGAGCGTGCCAGCAGACTTGCACCCAACTATGACGGATATGCAGTGGCCTGTGACTCCGGATGGACTTGGCAATCTGCTTGAGCGAATTCACCACGATTGGCCGGAAATTCCGTACCTCATGGTGACTGAAAACGGCGCGGCCTATGACGATGGTCCGAACAGCGCTGGCGAAGTGCACGACACCCGTCGGGTCGCTTACCTCACAGACCACATCGCGTCGATGCAGCGTGCGATTGCCTCTGGTGTGCCCGTCAAGGCCTACTTCGCATGGTCACTGCTCGACAACTTCGAGTGGGCATTCGGATATGCGAAGCGCTTTGGGCTGGTTTTCGTGGATTTCACCACTCAGGAACGGATTCTGAAAGCAAGCGCTTTCACATACAAGTCCATCATTGAGGCGGGTCGCGTACGCGCCTAGACTTCACGGGCTCCCTGAAAGGAAGCCTGATGAATCGCGCCAAAATCACCTTGGCTGACATCGCGGAAACCGCTGGTGTTAGTCCGGCAACAGTGTCGCGCGTGCTCAACGGTGACCCACGGGTGAGCCCTGAGCGAGTAACGCGAGTTAATGAGGCCATCAGCGAACTCGGCTACTCACCAAACCGTGCGGCGCGCACGCTCGTCACAGGCAAGACCGGGCTCATCGCAGCGGTCATTGATAGCAACCTAAACGTGTTCTCAGACCCCTTCTGGGGTCAAATCACAACCGGCATCAGCCAGGCGCTGCAGGAAGCAAACTTCCAAGCACTTCTCATGGTGCGGCCACTTGATGTCGAAGATCCGTCTGTCGTGGCATCGCTGGCACCAGGGCAGGTTGATGGTGCCATTTTCTTCCAATTGCACAACGACGACACTGTGAATCTCCTGCAAGACATGGGGCTGCCATTAGTCGTCGTTGGTCGGCCAGAAGAATCTTCAAAACTCACATATGTTGATTCAGACAACTTCGGTGGCGCACACCAAGCAACAAAGCACCTCATCGATCGTGGGTGCAAAGCGATTGCGACAGTCGCAGGGGATCAGCAGTTAAGTTCTGGGCGCTTACGCCTGGACGGCTATCGAAAGGCCCTTGCTGAATCCGGTATTGGGTTTGACGAATCTCGCGTCGCGTACGGAGATTGGACAGACGTCGGTGGCGAGCAAGCAATGCGCACGTTGATTGAAAGCAATCCGAGCATTGATGGCGTATTCGTCGCAAACGACTTGATGGCACTCGGTGCAATGTCCGTGTTGGAAGAGCAGGGTCGCAACATCCCTGAAGATGTCGCAGTTGTGGGATTCGACAACATGTTCGCAGGGCGCCTTGGCCGGCAGCAACTGACGACCATCGAACAAGATGTGCAAGGGCTCGGTGCAAAAGCCGCGGCCATGGTCATTCGCATGATTGATGGGGAAAGACCAAAGTCCGTAGTGCTGCCAACTCGCTTGATTGTCCGCGACACAGCCTGAGGAGACGTCGCGGCGGCTGCACATCCAGCATCTGAGAAATCTCGGAGACCTTTGCCTGAAAGGGCACTTTCCGCTTGCACAAACACGTCTAAGGGTGTGTATTGTCATCCTGAAAGCGTTTTCACGGGCCTTATCTGCCGCTTAAAGGAGCCGTCATGACCGTCCGCACCGTTCGTTCCCGGGTCATCGCCCTCATCACCGCAACATTGGCTGCGGCATTTCTGGTGCCAGTAACTGCCGCATCGGCAGCCGTGCCCTCCGAAGTGAATATTCGGTTATCTGCTGAAGACAAAGCGGGTATGGATGACAAGACCGAGACTTGGTGCAAGGACAATGCCGGTAGTTGGTGTCCCTACAACAAAGGCGTCGGCACGTTTCTGAAATTTGTCGTCGCCGGCGACACCTTGGTGTTGCGCTACACCGTGACGGACATGTCGGGTAACCCGGTGACGAACACCCAGGTGACTCTCAATGTGAACAAAGGCACCGGCTCGTTCACGGGCACGCTCACAGGCACAACTGATAGCAACGGCAAAGTGACATTTACGCTCCAAAACACTGTTAGTGCCGCTGCGGCCGAGCCCTACCCAACTAGTCCAAGCAGCATGACGTACTGGGACCCGACTCGCAAGGTCAGCCCGGAAGTCAAGTACGACATCACCCCGACCATTGGTGCTGCTCTTGAGCATGCCGACTGGGTGTGGACTCACACTGTTAAGCCGCAGAGCTATTCATGTGGCACAACGCCACCAGCAGTCGTCAACATCCGTCTGAACTCAGAGGACAAGCTTTCGATGACTGACAAGTCCTACTGGTGGACTAATGACCCACAGTCATTCACGTTTGTGAAATTTGTGGTCGCGGGTAGCGCATTGACTTTGCGCTACAAAGTCACCGATGCAAGCAACAAGGCCGTCCCGAATCTTCAGGTCGTTCTTAATGTGGGGAAAACAAACCTTGCGACCTTCTCCGGGTCGACCAACGGCATAACCGATGCCAACGGCAATGTGACTTTCTCGCTACAGAGCACAACCACTGCGGCCAACGCCGAGCCCTATCCCACTTTCCCAAGCAACATCAACTACTGGGAGGACTCACGCGGTAAGTCATTGGCATTCGAATCCAGCTA
>Ga0214923_10005303_pt1 | contig 15069 bp, 14 predicted proteins | sample LL1510_MetaG_FD_177993 | JGI IMG/M metagenome (GOLD analysis project Ga0214923, IMG submission 177993) | Freshwater microbial communities from Lake Lanier, Atlanta, Georgia, United States - LL-1510 | ecosystem: Environmental > Aquatic > Freshwater > Lake | place: USA: Georgia | collected...
GCGTTCATTATTTTTGGAGCAGATAAGACACCATCCTGTTGAAGCACTTGTTTATGTTGATGAAAGCGGGATAGATTCCTATCTGCATTCACCCTATGGCTCGTCTAAGAGAGGGGAGAAAGTCTTTCGAGAGATTTCAGGAAAGCGTTTTGCTCGAGATAGTTTTGTTGCAGCGAAATGTGGCCCCAAAATTTTAGCTCCTCTTTGTTTTCAAGGTACTTGCAACACCAAACTTTTTGATTTATCGATTGAGCAATTTCTTGTTCCAGAGCTAAGCCCTGGTCTGGTTGTGATTTTGGACAATCCGTCTTTTCATAAATCTGAAAGAACACGTGTTTTGATAGAACAAGCTGGTTATCAGCTTCTTTTTTTACCTCCATACAGTCCTGATCTTAATCCCATCGAGAAGTTTTGGGCCTGGCTCAAAATGAAAGTCAGATCTGTAGTTGAACGATTTCAAACCTTAAGCGAGGCGATAGACTATGTTTTCAATATGTAAGATTTTCAATCTATTTTAGTATAATATTCTTCTTCTGGCCTAAACTTGGGGACTTCGAGCTATTTTGTGAGTTTTGCCTCAGTTGCTCTTCAAGCTTCGGTAGCTTCTATCGGAAAAGCTTGTTTTCTTTTCCAAGTGGGTGTGGTGGACGAGAAGAAGAAGTTCATCAAAGGTCGGTCGCATGCTGAAATACTACACTTCTGTAATTTGATTTTGTCGCACAGAAACTGAGCAAATACCTGTCATGAGTTTGTCAGGTTAGAGCAGCTTCTTCCACGTACCTCATATTATGTTCGTGGCTAGATAGAAATTGTGTATGCCACATTTGAGCATAGTAGTTTCCTTTTGCAAGCAGTTCCTCATGCGATCCGCTCTCTACAACTGTGCCGCGTTTGAGCACATAAATTGTATCAGCATGCATCACGCTAGATAATCTATGAGCTACTATCACGATAGTGATGCTCCCCTTTAATTCATGGATTGATTCTTGGATGAACTTTTCTGCCAAAGAGTCTAAGTGACTAGTTGCCTCATCTAATACCAAAATTTCTGGTGATCTGATGAGTGCCCGAGCTAAAGACACTCTCTGTTTTTCACCTCCTGAAAGTTTATAACCCTTTTCGCCTAATACAGTATTGTATTTTTCCGGCAACGCTTCAGCAAATTGCATCACTCTTGCAATTTCTACAGCTCGCATAAAATCATCATTAGAAGCAGTGAGGTTGCCAAAAATAATGTTGTTATAGAGAGTGTCATTAAAAATAGCGGAATCTTGGCTAACAACTCCAATTTTTCCGCGCCAACTGCTTAAACAATGTTTGTGTATGTCTTGGCCATCTATCGTGATCACACCTTTGTTGGGGATATAAAGACCCATAAGGAGATCTAGAAGCGTCGACTTTCCGGTACCTGAGTCGCCCACAATGGCAATTGTCTGCCCTTTAGCTAGGTTTAAAGAAAATGAGCTGAGTATATCTTGAGATGTTTCTGAATAACGAAATGAAACGTTTGAGAAATTTATAGACTTTTGGAAATTTCCAATAGCGGCACCCCCTTCGGGCTCCATATCTTTTTGTGTTGAATCCAAAAAGGAGCGACACCGGTCGATATAAAGATTTTCCTGAGCGCAAGACATATAGACTGTGTTAAAAGCGTTCAATTTCGAAATAAGTCGATAAGCACTTCCTGCAAAGGTTATCAAAATAGGTAAAAAAGTGGGGCTCGTATCATCCAAAAAATAGCTCGCAGAAAGGAAGCAGAGAGCAATAAAAAAAACCCCTGCGAATTCGATGTAAATCGTAGGGAGATGATTGAGAAAGAAAATTTTTCGCGAATCATTGCTCAGCTTTTGAGATGAGGATTTAAAATCTGCACTAAAGGATTTCTTTAAATTAAAAAGATGTAAAACCTTGATATTTGATATCATCTCAACTAACTTAGATATTAGTGCATTGCTTTCTGCAATTTCATCGGCGCTAAAATTAACAAGACGATGCTTGATTTTACGTTGGAAAAAATACAGCAAACTCCCACATAGTATCATGAATAGCGTGAGTTTCCAAGAAATTGCAAACAGAACACTTAGAGTTGCGATAACCATGAAAACGTGGGAAAAGCAATAATAAAAGTGCTCTAGGAACAAAGGAACGTTTATCATTGGATAACGCACTATTTCTGTAAGCTCACCTGAACGAAAAGCACATGCTTTTGCATACCTAAGAAAACAAATGCGGTTGAGAATCTCGGTTTGTAAATTCCATTGGACTCTATCCATTAAATAAGAGGCAAGCCACGCACTTACTAAGCTAATAAGAGCTCTCAAAAGCTGTGAAAAAACGCCCATAGCGATCCATCTATAAAATCCGATATCCAAAACAGGAAAAAAGAGGAAACTAGGCCTCAAACCATCTCCACTAAGGACCGAAATTCCAACCAAAAAGAAAAAGTAAGATGAACCTTCCAATACGCCTTGGACTACATTCAAAAAAGATAGAAGAGAAAATGCTGTAACATTTTTCGAAAATGAGCCCTGCGAAAAAAGAAACTGGGCGGTACCAATCCAGGATTTGATTCGTTTCATAGAAAATCTCGTTACAGTTAATTTTAAAGCAAGTAGTGCTCTATTCGATTAATTCTCTTTAGGAGTCTTTACTGGTATCCTTTAGAGCTGCTTTTCCGGCTACTTTTGCAAGGCATTCCTTCGAATCGCTCTAAAGTAGGCAAAAACCTTAAAGATCCTATCATTGTAATAGGGTTCATACCTCATTTCTAAGGAATAAACCAATAATAATCTCCAGTATAACCAGCTTCCGCAAAGAGCTGCTTCCACTCAGCCACAGAAAGAATCGTCTTCGCCGTCAAATTCCAAGCATACATCAACTCTTTCTCTTCTTCATTCCGGTAGGCATCCACTGTAATGAAGCTGTTTTTGCGAGAAACCCTTTCAATCTCTTTCAATGCAACGATCAAATCCTCTCTTTCAAGATTATGAATCGTATTGATCGCAATCACTAAATCAAAAGAGTTGTCCTCGAAGGGCAAATCTCGTGCATCTGCCACAGAAAGATGCTCCCTTACATCAGCCATGCTATTCTCGATTGCATAAGCAGATACATCCACTCCTTTTACTTGAATGCCCGGTATCAATTCACGAAAATCATGCAACATGAAACCCTTCGCGCAACCAATATCCAAAATTGAGGATCCAGCATTCAAATGATAACGCTTTTGAAAGGAGGGGACAACCGGTTGCCAGAAACGGGGATTGTATGTAAACCCCCCATAACCAGTTCTTCTCTCTCCGTCAAAGAACTCTTTGCCAAATTGTCGGGCAATAGCGCGATCTTCCTCTGTTTTTGTAGCACCACGCTCTTTCACGTTACGGTTTGCCTTTGGGTAGTTCTCTAGTAGATCGATTTCCATTTTATTCCTTATGTACATATTCGAGAGGCTGCTTCGCAATCATCTCAAAATGCTGGTTCACCCAATCGATGGTCTGAGCGATGCCCTCTTTGAGAGAAATTGTCGGCTTCCAGCCAAGTTTTTGGCGTGCCTTTGTCGAGTCGATTGTATAAGCCTTATCCTGTCCTAATCTCTCCTCGACGACTTCTGTCACTGCATCAAAAGCGAAACCAAGCTCATTTGCAATCGTCGCCACTACATCACGAACAGCCACTCCCTGATCGGGTGAAAGATGATAGATCTCACCATTCTTACCATTTTCCATCACAAGCAATTCGCCCCTTGAGACATCACGAATATGGATATAAGATTTTACAGCAACACCCCCACCATGAAGAGCAATCTTCTTCCCTTGCTTCATGTAGATGATAGAACGCGGAATGATTTTGAAGAGCTGTTGATAGGGACCATATACATTCGTAGCGCGAATCATACACATCGGAAAATCAAAGTTTTTTACAAAAGTAAACAGAGAAAGGTCTCCAGCTGCCTTCGATGCTGCGTAAGGAGTGCTTGGGTTCACAGGAGTTTCTTCTTTGATGAATCCCTCGCATGTCCCATAGACTTCAGGAGAAGAAATATGGACATATTTCTTTAGGAATTTTTTGTCTTTGAGCATATTTGCAAGTGCTGTGATAGAGACCGCATTGGTTTGGAACCAATGATGCGGATACCGCCAGCTAGGAGCCACTTCACTTTGCGCAGCAAAATTGACTACATATTCAGGACGAAACTCCTCCAGTAAGTGATCCAATTTTTGCATATCATGGTTGAGATCGATTTGTACAAAGCGGAAATGATCTGCTCGGCGCTGCTTGTAAGGGAGGAAAAGTCCTGCCTTCTCTGGTGAGCGGCTCACACCCACTACTTCATACTGACCCTTTTCAAGAAGAAGGTCGATGAAATCGCTTCCAGAAAATGAATTGCTGCCAATAACGACTACTTTTTTCATTAAAATGGTCCTGTAAAGGTTTTGTCGGGAACATCAAGAGGTGTCCCCATTTTCGCTTCAAGTAAGCTCTCTAATAATCTTTTAGATGCTGTCTTTTTGCCTAGCATATCCAACGCTGCAATCGCAATCTCTTTAGCTGTTGGATAGTAGTAGTTAGCAAGTGCCCAACTAGTTGGACTATGACGATCTGGGTAGGCTACTCTTCGCGGAGCCATTTTCAAAGCATCAAATGCTTCTTCAGAAACTAATGCCGAAACCTCAGCTCCAAAACCGCATGTTTTCCAGTCAGGGTCGGCAACCAGTAGACGACCAGTCTTGCGCACGGACTTTAAAATTGTCTCACTGTCCAACGGCTTGACAGTCCTTAGATCGATTAGTTCTACGGATAGATCTTCCACCATGGCTAAGGCTCGGTAAGCTTCCAAAGTCATGTGAGAATTAGCAACGATGGTCAGGTCACTCCCTTCCTGAAGAATTTTGGCTTTACCGATAGGAACTCTATACATCTCTTCAGGCACTTCGCCATGAATATCGTGCAGCCAACGGTGTTCTAAAAATACAACAGGATTATCGTTTTCTACAGCTGAGATTAGAAGCCCTTTAGCATCATAAGGATTAGATGGCATCACTACTTTCAGGCCAGGAATGTGAGCAAAAATTGAGTGCAGAGACTGACTATGCTGTGGCCCTTGACCCCAACCTCTTCCCATAATCAGACGAAAGACGATAGGCACTTTCATCTGGTTGCCAAACATGTAGTGCCATTTAGCCGCATTATTGATCAGTTGATCGAGAGCGAGCAAGAAGAAATCGACGCGCTGATGGGTCATGATCGGACGCATCCCAACAATGGCAGATCCAACTCCAATACCAGTCACTGCATTCTCGGAGATAGGCATATCTTGTATGCGATCGGCTCCATATTTCTCGACAAGTCCAACTGTTGTTCCGAAAATGCCTTTAGGATCTGGAACCCCAAGACCCATTACATAGACACTACTATCTTTTGCGAGCAGCTGGTCTGTCGCTTCCAAAATAGCTTGGGCAAAAGTACACTCACGCATAGACAGCTTCTTCTTGTTCCGGTTTAGGGAAAGGACTTTTTTCCGCAAATTCAAATGCGTGAGCAATTTCCTCTTCAAATTCAGTAGAAATCTCTATTCCATAGAGAGGCTCTCGCGTCTTCCAATGCTCAGATTCTTCTTTAGGTTGGAAAGGATCGAGATTGGGGCCACAATGTTCACGGAAACGGTAGGTAGAAAGCTCTAAAAAGACAGGTCCATTCCCCTCACGGATATAATGAACAGCTTCAGAAGCAAGCTTTGCCACTTCATCAACGTTATTCCCATCACCCTCAAAAGCAAGCATGCCATGGGCTTTAGCTAATGAAGGTCGATGCCGCGAGCGGGGCTGACGCACATCTAGAGTTGAATAGACAGAATAGAGATTGTTTTCACAAACAAATAGAATCGATAGCTTTTTCAGCATTGCAAAATTCAGACACTCAGCAAAAACACCCTCTTCTGTTGATCCCTCACCGAGAAAGATGGCGGTCACACGTTTCTCATTTTTCAGAGAGGCCCCGAAAGCAGCCCCTACACCTATTGGAATACTGCCTCCAACTATGGGAGTTGAACCCAAAAAACCTCTTTCAAGATCAACCAGGTGCATCGATCCACCCCGCCCCAAACAGCAGCCATCCACTTTGCCATAGATCTCTGCCATCATCTTATTCAAGCTACCACCTTTTGCAAGATAGTGAGCATGTGCACGGTGACCACTGACCGCATAATCATAATCTGTAAGCTGCTCACAAACACCAACGGCGATCGCCTCTTGGCCGATGCTCAAATGCACTGGACAGCGCATTTTTTGCTCTTTATACCGCTCAGCAATGCACTCTTCGATGCGTCGAATACGCATCATTGCCTTCAGCCTCACTTCATGAGACGTGTGATGTACTTGCATAAACCTACTTTGTTGATCGCTTCACGATTTCCTATAATCTGTATATCAATAGCAGCTGCCACAGAACCGATAAAGCCCGCCAACAGCGGTGGTAGTCCCTTGGCCACGCACATCGAAGAGAGAGCTAAATAGCTATCTCCAGCCCCAACACGATCAATCGCTTGCATCGTTAATGCAGGGATTCTAAAACTATCCTTACTTGTTTGAAAGAGTACACCTTCACTTCCGCGAGTAATGGAAGCTGCTTTTGCATGAAGAATCGAGACAATATCTTGTACAACTTGTTCTAATCGACTATCCCGGTCGTGGGCAGCAAGTCTGATCTCAGGTTCATTGAGAGAGATATAGTCTGCTCTCTGATAGTTAGTAATGACGTTAAAGCCGCGATTGCCACTATTAGTTTGTGTATTGACAGCAAGAAAAGTTGGCATCTGAGATAGAGCTGATACGATTGCCGGATTTGTAAAGCCATTGCCAAAATCACACGCAACAACCAGATCGTAGCCCTTTGCTTGATTAAGAAGGGAAATGACCTGGTTAGATTGGTCATGATTTAGGTGGGGTCGGCAACTAGAATAGGTCTCAAAAAGTTTGGAAAGGGTTTTTCCATCTTTTTGAACATAACGTTTCTTCAAAAGTGTTGGTTCATCACTTTTAATAAAATGGGCTGTTACATTTTCTAATAGCTCTTTTTCAATTTTAGACTGGAAGGGACAATTTTCGCCTACAGCAGTCACCAGATCTACTTTTTTAGCAAAACCAGCCAAGTGATTGGCGATAATCAGAGAGCCACCCAAAAAGAACTCATTCTCATGTAAAACTGCTGTAATCTGCTGCCCTTTGCCAGATTGACCTAGAGGCGTTACATATTGGTATTGATCAATGATAGCATCGCCCACCACTAAAATCTTTAAGTCATTTAAGGAATCAATAGAGGCTAGAATTTGATCAAGAGAAAATTGTTCTTTGAATTGGTCCATGAAGGGAGCGATGCGGGCAGCATCCTCATCGAAAAAGCGGTTGATCAAATGTGACGAGCTGAAAACGATATCATCTGTGTAGTAGATTTGACCGCCAACTTCTTCAACAGCTTGGGCTTCTTCTGAAATTTTCCCAGTCACATCTTCTGAGTGATTCCGGTATTCAGATCCTTTTACATAGAGATTGGGACAAACTTTCTTGATGATGGAGACAGCATCTGGAGAGTCATTGAGGACGACAAAGTCGACACAGGCAAGAGCTGCTAACTGCTCAGAGCGTAACTTTTCATTAAAAGTTGGTCTTCCTGGTCCCTTATTTACAAAACGATCGGGCGTCAATGAGACTACAAGCTTGTCTCCCTGAGCTTTTGCTTCGCTAAAATGGCGTATATGGCCGGGGTGAAGTAAATCAAAAACACCATGGCAATGAACCACTTTATGTCCAAGACTCTTTTCAGCCGCTATGATACCGCTGATTTCATCAACTCTTCTGATCTTCTCTTGCATGAACTCAATGAATCTATAATAGTGTGTAATAAAAAAAAGTGGGCAGTTTCAATAAGGCCGTAGTCTTCCGCATTTATCCAGAAATTCAAATCACCCATTTGACGAAGGGGGTTATCAGGACTAAAACCACTCAAAGTGATCACTTGCGCTCCCATTTCCTTAGCTGCGCGGCAACCATTTAAAATGTTAATCGATCTACCTGAACTAGAAATAGCTACGAGCAGGTCTCCTTCATTCAGCATCACCTCTAAGGGGCTACTAAAAACCTTCTCATAGCCGTAGTCATTGGCAAAACAGGTCAAGATATTTGAATCTGAGAAAGTCGCCGCTGGTAATTTCAATGTTTTCAATAGATCGGTAGAAAAGTGAGAAGCGATGCCAGCGCTTCCGCCATTGCCAATTACGTAAGTATAACCGCTATACAAACTTTCCTGGGCTCTTTTTAAAGCTTCATCAGCCGTGATTTCACCAAAACTATCCGTATAACAACAGCTTTCGATACAAGCTTGTAACTCTTCGATTCTACTTAAGAACATATTGGCTCCGCTAAACATTCAAACCACTTGGCTGTTGCTTTTTTAATCGTTTCTGGATCCCAAAGGGGAGCATCTTTAAAATCATGGATTGAGTCAAGCAACTTGCCCACTCCTTCTTCAAAGGATACTTGTGCCCTCCAGTTCAGCATTTGTTGAATTTTTGAAACATCAGCAAAGGTGCAATCTGGTTCGCCAGGTCTCTTGGGAATATAGACAACATCGCCCTCTAATAGCTCGACAAGTCGGTTTACACTGTAATGATTGGAGCTGCCAACATTAAAAATTTCTCCAGAAAGGTTGCTCTCTGCTGCTGTCAAAAATGCGCGCGCAACATCGCTTACAAAAGTGAAATCTCGCGTTTGTGTTCCATCACCAACCACGGTGAAGGGTGCTCCATGTAGCTTCTGTGCCAAAAAGACTCCAAAAACAGCACCGTAGGTTCCAGAGGTTCTAGAACGGGGTCCAAAGACATTGAAAAGGCGCAGACTGATCGCTGGTAATTTGTATAATTCTGCCCAGTGCATCACAAGCTGTTCACCTAAATATTTGGTGAGAGCATAGGGATATTGTGGCGAGGCAGTAGCGCTTTCAGGGGTAGGATAGTCCTTAGGAATACCATAGCAGGATGAGGATGCAGCATAGACAAAGCGCTTTACTTTTGCTTCTCTAGCGCACTCAAGAACGTTGAATGTGCCATCTACATTCACCTCAAAATAGTCTTGAGGATTTTCAATCGAGGGTACAATGTCTGCTAACCCAGCCAAGTGAAAGACCCAATCGACACCGCGAAAGCACTCTTTGAGCGATTCTCGCTCCCGTATATCAACCGGATAAAACTTAAAAAGGGGATCATTGATCAGATCCTCAAGATTTTTAAGGCGTCCTGAATTTAAATTATCAACCACAACAACTTCATGACCGCTTCGCAAAAGTAGTTCTGCTAAGTGGCTTCCAATAAAACCAGCACCACCTGTTACCAATGCTTTCATTTCAAATCCAGTGCTTTCATTGTCTTGATGTTGAAGTAGCGCTTGTCTTCTAAAGAGTTCGGAAGTTTATTGTTTTCAAAAGCATCAACCAAACTACGTACTGCACAACGAATATCACGTTTGGGTGTAAAACCAAGTTCCCTCGCAATCTTTTCTGAAGACACGTGATAAGAACGGTTATCATTTGTCGGTTCGATGCGCAGCTCGCAATTGCCTACCTCTTCTTTGACAATTTCGCCCAGCTGTAAAACTGTGTGATTATGGTACCCTACATTGTAGGTTTTCCCCTGGACGAGTTCTTTAGGGCAGTTGAGAACATGAAGATAAGCATCGACCATATCGTCGATATGTATATTGGGTCGCATCTGATTACCACCCATAACTTTAATCTCGCCCTTGTGATAGGCTAAATTTGTCAGAATATTGACTACAACATCCAATCTTTGGCGAGGGGCATAGCCACAAACAGTCGCAGGTCTAAGGACTGTGCAAACAAAAGAGTCATCCATGTGCTTAAAGAGAATCTGCTCGCACTCTGCTTTAAATTTGGAATAATCAGTCAAAGGCTCCAATTCCATATCTTCAGTCACATTGGGCACTTCCTTTACGCCATAGACAGAAGAGGAAGAGGCATAGATAAAGCGTTTTACACCTGCTTTTTTAGCAGCAATGACAAAGGGTTCAAATGAGTCAAGATTGATCGATTTTCCAAGCTCTGGATTGAGTTCAAAACTTGGGTCATTAGAGATACAGGCTAAGTGGATAACTGTATCACAGCCCTGTAACGCTTTATTCACAACTTCAATGTCACGAATATCACCCTTAATTTCCCTGAGGTTGGGACTTGGCTGAAAGAGATCATCACCATACATGTAAAGATCGAGGACGGTAACATGATGACCTAGTTGTAGGAGTGCTGGAACTAATTTTGATCCAACATAGCCTGCTCCGCCGGCGACTAATATGCGCATGGAAATCTCCTATCAATGTTTGCTAAGAAGACAAAATATAGAGAGGGCTCAGATTCTATGCAAGTTCAAATGGTTTAGTCTTGGTGCAGAGAGTTTGGGTGTCGACTAAAATTGTTAACTGTGATGATTCTTATGAAACCAGAGATTAGTTGATTATTAAATATCCAAAATAGGATGCTGCTTTTCGTTTTTATGAAAAAGAAAATAGTGTCAATCATTGTCCCTTGTTACAACCACGCAGATTTCATCGGGGGTACATTAGACTCTATATTAGCCCAAGATTTCGATGACTTTGAAGTGATTGTAGGTGATGATGCTTCAACAGATGGTAGTAGAGATGCGATTAGTCATTTCAAAGATCGCATCCGCCCATTTTTTTTCAATAAAAATCGAGGCTATTTTGCCACAGTAAACGATTTGTTCCATCAAGTAAGAGGAGACTATGTCCATATTTTTAGTTCAGATGACCTCTACATGCCAGGGTTTCTCTCAGCTTCAATGAAGCTGATGTTAAATAATGATTTAAAGCTGACCTGCAGCAATATTCGCTATTTCTCAAGTGATAAAGAGTTCCGAGATACTCATCTCTATGATGCAGAAAATCCAATCGCCTTTCACAAAGAAAATATCATTCAGGTATTTCGGAATAGTGATTTTTGGGTGCCAGGTGTCTCCTGTATCACCGAGGTTAACACATTAAAGAAATATGGCTTGCCTAATCCTAAGCTAGAAAATATTTCTGACTGGTTTCTTTTTCACCAAATTGCTCTTTTTGAAGGGATAGGCTATCTACCGCAATTGGGAATTGCCATGAGAGAGCAGATCGGCTCTTATACTGCAAAAGTAAAAAAGGATCGGAAGCGTAGAAATGCAACCTATTTTGCTGTGCTTGAATTAGTTGCTAAAGATATTCATATGCGCAAACGGTTCAGAGATTCGGCAATCTTAGGTTTTATCTTCGATAATCTTTTTTGGAAATTGATTCTCAAACCTAAATGGTGGGATTTTTTCATTTGTGGAAAAGTTTCTCCGTGGAAGAGAATCTTTAAATCCTTGAAAAAACGGATGCTTAGGAGCTGTAGCTAGTGCCGCCGAAATCAATCGTTATTGGGTGCACAGGTTTTATTGGAAGGCATTTCTATCATCATTTACAAAATTATTATCCCGACATAATTGGCACAGATCGACGAGGAAAGACTGCTCTAGACCTCAAAAACCCGCAATTGACATTTGATGTGGGGGGTCATTCTTGGGCAATAATCGCTACGGGATATGCCACCCCAAAGCGCTGTTACGATGACTATAGCCTATGTAGACAATTAGATCTTGATGGAGTGGTCAATTTGTCTAAACAATTGGTGGATAAGGGCATAATTCCCGTCATTTTTTCGACATCGCAAGTTTTTGATGGCTCTCAATCTCTTTATTATCCCGAATCAAAAACCTCTCCTGTAAATCTGTATGGAGTCATCCATGCTGAGCGCGAAGAGAGACTTTTAGAGGAGCTAAAGGGGCGCTGCTTAATCCTCCGACTCTGTAGAGTATATGCTGCGAATGGTGGAACTGTCTTAGATATTATTACGGAGCTCATGCAAAGAGGTGAGATCACTGCTGCGACTGACCAAATATTACAACTTGTGAACATCGAAGAGGTCATGGCTGCCATTTTTGCATTACAGAGTGCAAACAAAAGAGGTATCTATCAAATATCCCCCGAAGATTCTGTAAGTCGCTATGAGATGGCTTGCTACATAGCCCAAGAGCTTGGTGTTTCTGTATCAAACGTTAAAAAGATAACGATGAGTGATATCGATAACATACCTAGACCAAAATGTGCATTTTTGGCATCTTGTTATAATGTCCAATCTTGGAAGGAAGGAGTCGATCAAGTTGTCAAGCAATACAGAAAAATCGCTTTGGGAAAATGTCAAGAGTCATTTTCAAGATAGGTCAATAGAATGGGGTACTATCTGGTCGTGGAATTTTCGCAATGACCCCAAACGACTCGCCTTCGTCTTATCCCGGTACAAATTCGCTTCCAAAATGGCTAAAAATGCTAAAAGTGTCATTGAGCTCGGCTGCGGTGAAGGCATCGGCGCCCCCATTCTAGCAGAAGGCCGCTTTTATACAGGCGTCGATTATGACGCACCTCAAATCGAGGCCGCAAAAAAGATTTTTACTGGCGACCAATTCAAATTCATCGCCGGAGATTTTTTTGATCAAACCTTCGGCCAACATGATTTAGTTGTCAGTCTCGATGTCATCGAACACATTTATCAAAAATATGAAGAAACCTACTTGCAAGCATTATGTGCCAATGTAAAAGAAAATGGCATCGTCATTGTCGGCACTCCTAATGAAACAACCACCCCTTACGCTTCTAAATTGAGCCGAGAAGCTCACGTCAACATGTATTCACAAGAAAGAATGAGAGCGCTTTTTTCCAAGTATTTCCACAATGTCTTCTGCTTTGGAATGAATGATGAAGTCGTACACACCGGTTTTGCACAGATGTCGCAATATCTATTCTGCGTTGCTTGCAACAAGAGGAGTTTATGAAAGAATATATAGAAAATGGATGGATGGTCTTCGATTTTCCTTCTCTAGATCCTATTTTACAGGCAAGAGAAGAGTTAGAGAAAGAACTCCATCGACTCCTTGGGACGAAAACTCGACTAGAAGATTACCGCGAAGAAAACGATGAGCGTCATACTCAAACTCAAATCGCCATGACGCGCTTCTTCCGCGAGCAAGCTTATGATTTTACAACCCCCCTAACAGCCCAATTTCGAGAGATTTTGGGACCAGATATCGTCAAGCAAGCCAACCCCTTTCTGAGAATCGCAAGACCTGGAAAAAGACAAGACAATATTGGTTTTCATAGAGATAGCTTCTATGGCGGCACTGCTTATGAACTCTCTTTCTTTGTTCCTTTTGTCGATTTGGGACCAGGCAATACAATGAGTGTGATTTCAGGATCACATGTTGAGTCTGAGGAAGCCTATCCAACAACACAGTATATAAGTGAAGATGTGACAAAAGGATCAGCAAAGCACCAGATGGGCTTCATGTATGCCCCCAAAGTGATGGATCCATCGATTGAGAAGAGGGTAAAGCCGGTCCCTCTAAAGATAGGACAGTCTTTAGTTTTTTGTTTGCCGATTGTTCATGGATGTGTTGTCAACGCAGAAAATAGTACTAGATGGAGCACAGACCAGCGCTTAATGCCCACTTTTGCCCCAGTCGATATGGGTACAAGGCAGGTTGCTTACGAAGTGGTCAGTGAATCTCCAGTCACCCAATGTGTAAAAAAATATGAGGAAGCCAATGGCAAGCGAAGCGAAGTCGAGCTGGGACTGTGTCTATCAAAAAATTGAAGACCAAAAACCTATAACTCTCGGCAAGTATCTCTCCTACTGGCATCATCACAGTCCAAGACGGTTGATGCACAGCATGAGCTACTACAAATTTGCTGCCAAGATGATCGGGTCCGGCAAACGTGTATTAGATGTCGGCTGTAATGAAGGTTTTGGCAGCTATCTTCTCGCAAAAGAGTGTGGCTATGTCTTAGGTCTCGACTTTGATGAAGAGGCAATAGCCTCTGCAAAGCAAAATTTCTCTGGTGAGCAGATCGATTTTTGTTGTGAAGATTTTCTGAGCATTCCTGACAAAAAGTTCGATGCTGTAACAAGTTTTGATGTGATTGAACATATCTTGCCTGAGCATGCAAGTCATTTTATCTCGAAAATTGCCCGTTCTTTGGGTAAAGAGGGCACAGCAATCATCGGCACTCCTTCGGAAATCAGTCAGCAGTTTGCTTCGCAAGTTGCGAAAAGCGGTCATATCAATATCTACAACCATGAGAGATTTGAGAGAGAGCTTTTGGAACATTTCAGCCATGTATTTCTCTTTGCAGCCAATGATGAAGTCGTCCACACAGGCTTTATGCCCCTCGCTCACTACTACATCGCAGTCGCATGTGGTCCAAAATGCTAGCCGCTGTCCTCAAACAAACTAGCAAACCATTAGAAATCATGAAGCTGCAGGCGCCGACTTTGAAGAAAGGCCAGCTCCTTGTCCAAATCGCCTATAGCGGTCTTTGTCATACCCAACTCAATGAGATCTTCGGATTGAAGGGTGAAGACAAGTTCCTCCCCCATACGCTGGGTCATGAAGGATCAGGCATTGTCCTTGAAGTGGGGGAGGGTGTCACGAAAGTAAAGGCCGGAGACCATGTTGTTCTCACTTGGTTAAAGGGGTGTGGTCTCGATGTGCCATCCACACAGTATCAATCAGAGATGGGTCATGTCAATTCCGGTGCAATCAGCACATTCATGGAAAAAGCTGTCGTCTCTGAAAATAGAGTTGTGCCTATTCCTAAAGAGATGCCTCTCAGAGAGGCTGCGCTTTTAGGTTGTGCCATCCCCACAGGTGCAGGTGTTGTCAAAAATGAAATGCAGTTGAAGAAAGGCCAATCATTTGCTCTGTTCGGCTGCGGTGGTGTAGGCTTAAGTGGCCTTCTCGCCGCTGTTCAAAGTGGAGCCAATCCCGTCATCGCAGTCGACGTGAATGAGAAGAAGTTAGAGCGTGCACGCACTTTAGGTGCTACACACACCCTCGATGCTAGGAATAATCCTGCAGCTGCAATTCGTGAAATTTGTGGCGGTGTCGACTTTGCTTTTGAATCAGCGGGTCGAAAAGAGGCG
>Ga0214923_10005304_pt1 | contig 15069 bp, 7 predicted proteins | sample LL1510_MetaG_FD_177993 | JGI IMG/M metagenome (GOLD analysis project Ga0214923, IMG submission 177993) | Freshwater microbial communities from Lake Lanier, Atlanta, Georgia, United States - LL-1510 | ecosystem: Environmental > Aquatic > Freshwater > Lake | place: USA: Georgia | collected 2015-10-15
GTCGCCACCAGCCGACGGAGGTCGGCCAAGGCGAGGTCGGCAGGATGCCGAGCCTCGCCGTGAAGCCGGAGGCGCGATGCTCTCGGGCCTGATCGAGTGGTCGTTGGGCAATCGCGTTCTCGTGATCGGCCTCTTCGTCGCGCTGGCCGTGGGCGGCCTGCTGGCGGCCACGAAGATTCCCGTCGACGCGGTGCCGGATCTCGTCAACGTGCAGGTGCAGGTGGTCACCGATGCCGGCACGCTCACGCCCCTCGAGGTGGAGCGATACATCACGTATCCCGTCGAACTGGCCATGAGCGGTCTGCCGTCGGTCGAGGAGACGCGCAGCCTCTCCAAGTTCGGCATCTCGCTCGTGACGATCGTGTTCCGCGAGGGCACCGACATCTTTCTCGCCCGCCAGCTCGTGGCGGAGCGACTGGCCGAGGCACAGGCCCTCATCCCGCCGGGGCTGCCCGATCCGGCCCTCGGCACGCTCTCGACGGCACTCGGGGAGATCCTCCAGTTCGAGGTCCGCGGCCAGGGGCACGACCTGATGGAACTGCGGAGCCTCCTCGAATGGGAGATCGCGCCGGCGCTGCGGGAGGTGTCGGGCGTGACCAACATCAACAGCCACGGCGGCTATGCGAAAAGCTACCAGGTGCAGATCGACCCCGACCGCCTGTCAAGCCACGGCATTCCACTCTCCGAGGTCATCGACGCGCTCGAGCGCAACAACGCCAGCACCGGCGGGGGCTACATCGTCAAGCACGACGAGCAGCGGTTCATCCGCGGCCAAGCCCTCCTCGAAGGCGTCGACGACATCGGCCAGGTGGTGGTGCGTTCGCCCGCCGGCGGTGTGCCGATCCTCGTGCGCGACATCGGCACCGTCACGATCGCGCCCCTCGTGCGGCAGGGGGCCGCCACGCGGGACGCCCGTGGCGAGGTGGTCACCGGCATGGTGATGATGACGCGCGGCGAGAACAGCCGCCGCGTGGTCGCCGCCGCGAAGGAAAAGCTCGACGCCATCCGGAAGACGCTTCCCGCGGGGGTGACGCTCGAAGTGCTCTACGACCGCTCGGAACTGATCGCACGGACGCTCGACACGGTGCTCCACAACCTCGCCGAGGGCGGCCTGCTCGTGATCGGCGTGCTGCTCGTGCTGCTGGGCAACGTGCGCGCGGGACTGATCGTGTCGCTGGCGATTCCGATGTCGATGCTCTTCGCCGCGAACCTCATGTGGGCCTGCGCGATCCCGGCGAGCCTGATGAGCCTCGGGGCGATCGACTTCGGCCTCGTCGTGGACAGTTCGGTGATCATGGTCGAGAACTGCGTGCGCCGCCTGGGACTCGCCCCGCCCACCGCCTCGCGTCTGGCCGTCGTCCGCGACGCGGCGATCGAGGTCCGCGGCCCGACGATGTTCGGCGAGCTCATCATCGCCATCGTCTACCTGCCGATCCTGGCGCTCGAGGGCACGGAGGGGAAGCTCTTCCGGCCGATGGCCCTGACGGTGCTCTTCGCCCTCGCCGGCTCGCTCGTGATCTCGCTCACGCTGATGCCGGTGCTCGCGGCGACGGTGCTCTCGCGTGAGGAGGAGCACGAGCCGCTCGTGATGCGGCTGTTCCATCGTCTCTACCAGCCGCTCGCGCGGCTGGCCGTCCACCACCCGGTGGTCGTCTCGCTCGTGGCCGCGGCGCTCGTGGCCGCGAGCGTGCCGGTGGCCCTGCGGCTCGGGGCCGAGTTCATGCCGCGACTCGACGAGGGCGACCTGCTCGTCGAGATGGTGCGGCTGCCGAGCGCGACGCTCGAGGACTCCGTTCCCGTGACGACGCGCGTCGAGCGGGCACTCAAGGCCTTCCCCGAGGTCAAGACGGTGTTCTGCAAGACGGGCCGCCCCGAGATCGCCAACGACGTGATGGGTGTGCAGCAGACCGACGTGTGGCTGATGCTCAAGCCGTCATCGGAATGGCCCGCGAAGATCTCCCGGGACGAACTCGTCACGAAACTCGGCGCGGCGCTCGCGGCCGTGGCGCCGGAGGCGAACCTCGGCTTCAGCCAGCCGATCGAGATGCGGGTGGACGAGCTCGTGGCCGGCGTGAAGGCCGACGTGGCGGTGCTCGTCTACGGCGACGACCTCGACGTGCTCGGTGCGGTCGGGAAGCGAATCGAGCGGGTCCTCGAGGGCATCCCGGGGGCGGCGGACGTGCGGGCCGACTGGCAGGCCAACATTCCCACGCTGCAGATCGATGCCCGCCCGGAGCAGCTCGCCCGCCACCACATCGACGGCGCGGAGGTGATCCGCACGGTGGCCGCGATGGGCGGCATCGACGCCGGCGTGATCTTCGAGGGCCGGCCGCGGTATCCGCTCATCGTGCGGTTCGCGCCCCAGTGGCGGGAGAACCCCGATCTCCTGCCGCAGATTCCCGTGGGCTCGGCCGGCAGCCGCCCGGTGCCGCTCGGAGAACTCGCCGACATCCGCATGGAGGAGAGCCCGCCATCGATCGAGCACGAGAACTCGCGCCGCCGGACGTTCGTGTCGGCGAACGTCCGCGGCCGGGACGTCGCCGGGTTCGTGCGCGAGGCGCAGGCCGCGGTGGAGCGGCAGGTGAAGCTCCCCACGGGCTACTCGCTGCGCTGGGGAGGCGACTTCGAGAACCTCGTCTCCGCGAGCCGCCGGCTCGCCCTGATCACGCCCGCCGTCCTGGGGCTCATCGCCATCCTGCTCTACGCGAGCTTCCGGTCGTTCCGGCTCGCGGCCCTGATCTTCGTCGCCGTGCCGGTGGCGGCATCGGGAGGCATCGCGGCCCTCGCGCTCCGGGGCATGCCCTTCTCGATCGCGGCGGGCGTCGGCTTCGTGGCGCTCTTCGGCGTGGCCGTGCTCAACGGCCTCGTCTGGGTGGCGGGTGCGGAGCACGCGAGGCAGGAGGGCCTCTCGCCACGCGAGGCGGCGATCGTGACGGCCGGGGTGCGGATCCGCCCCGTGCTCATGACGGCGCTCGTGGCGAGCCTCGGGTTCCTGCCGATGGCCCTGGCGACGAGCGCGGGCGCGGAGATCCAGCGGCCCCTGGCGACGGTCGTCATCGGGGGGATCGTCACCTCCACGCTCCTCACCGCGTTCGTCGTGCCCGCGATCTACCCCTGGTTCGCCCCGAGGTCCCTGCCCGACTGACAGGGTCGGCAGGCGGCACGCGCTCGCGTCCTCACCGCGGACGCAGGAGCAGGTGGCAGTAGTCGGCCGCAGGCAGGTCGCACGTCCGCCACTCGACATCGAGCACCCGCTCGAGCCGCAGGGGCGACCGGTCGATGAGCGCGAGCAGTTCGTCCCCCGAGTAGGTCCGCAGCGTGAAGACGCACTCGCGTCGCTCACAGCCAGCCGGCGTCCGGACCCGGATGCGGGACCGCACGGTCTCCTTTCGATCGGACGGTTCCGGGGGGCGGTAGTGGGCCGTCTGCTCGACGTGGCACCGTCCGCGGGCCGCGGTCCAGACGTCCCGCGTGGGCCGCTCGGCCCCGTACGCCGTGATGGAAAGGCCCACGACATACACGCCCCTTCGCCGGAGACACGACGCGACCTGCGCGAGGTGCGCGAGCATCGCCGCGTCGTCGGGAAGGTGCCGGATCGTGTTGACGAGGTTGAAGGCGAGGTCGGCGCGACGGCCGACGCGGGGGGCGAAGTCGGTCATGTCGGCCACGAACAGCGTCACCCGATCGTCGACCGCCGCACGCTTCGCCCGGGCACGGGCGTCGTCGATCATGTGCGGGGCGAGATCGAAGCCGATCGCGCGGTGGCGATGCCGGGCGAGCCAGCGGAGATGACGTGCGGTGCCACAGGCCGGCTCGAGGAACGTGAACGGGCCGGCGTGGCGGGCGCACGCGGCGGCGAGGCCCACGAGCCGGCGCGCCTCCGCGGCGGTGCCGGCGGCGTGCAGGATGTCGTAGACGACGGCGTCGCCGTAAAAGTGGTTGCGGTCGGGAGCCTCGCGCATGGCGGGGGATCGTAATGCCGCACCGCGCGGGCGTCCATCACGGCGCGGCTCCGGGAATGACGCCGTCCGCCTCAGGGCAGCGGCTGGGTCGCACGCAGGTAGGCGAAGAGGTCGCGGATCCGCTCGTCATCGAGGGCGTCGAGGAGCTTGTCCGGCATGATCGACCGGGGGATCGCCTGCATCTCCTCGATCTCGTCCCGGGGGATCGTCACGAGGCGGCCGTCGGCGCCCTTGATGACGACCACCTGGTTGTCCTGATCGGCGACGAAGCCGTTCACGCTCCGACCATCGCCCGTGACCACCACCACGTTCTCGTAGCCCTCGCGGATCTCCAGGCTCGGGTTGACGACGTTCAAGAGCATGCGGCGCACGTCGTCGCGCTGGTAGGAGGTGAGGCTGGGACCGATCTCGCCCCCTTCGGAAAAGAGCACGTGGCATTTGCCGCAGTGCTCGCGAAAGAGGCTTCGTCCGGCCACGGGATTGCCGGCCGCCTCCCCGAGCACGCCGACGAGCCGCTCCACCTCGCCCCGCAGCCGCCCGGCGTCGCTCGACAGGGCCTCGCTCCAGATCGCCTCGATGCGCCTGCGGAGAGGCTCGTCGTCCACGAGCAGCATGCGCTGGACCACGTCGGCGGGCACGCCGGCCGGATCGACCGCACCCGCCTCGATCGCCGTGAGCCACGCCTCCGTCCACACGCGCCGGCTCGCGAGCACCGACTGGGCCACCAGCCGGGTATCGGCCGGCAGCCGGTCGTGGAGGCCGATGATCGCGGTGGCGATGCGCGGATCGTCGAAGCTGCCGAGGGCCCCGAGGGCGGCCGCACGCACCTCCGGCTCCGCCGCCGTCTCGAGCACGCCCGTCAGCACGCCCGCGCTCTCGGGGATCCGGGTCTCGCCGAGAATCTCGATCAAGGCCACGCGTTCGCGAGCCGGACGCGTCGTGTCGCCGACGACACGGAGTGCCTCGTCGATCGCCTCACGGTCCCCGCGGCGCATCCGCAGGGCGAGCGATCCTCCGCCGGCCCGTGCCAGCGCCCCGGCCAGTTCGTCGGGCATCGTCGCCACCGTCCGGCCCGCGAAGGCCTCCTCGAAGCCCTTCATCAGCCGCGCAGCCGACTCGGTCTCCGGAGCCAGGTCGAAGAGCCGGGCGCAGGTGAGCAGGTTGTGCCGTCCGCCCGCCTGCGCGAAGCGGCGCATGACCCGCTCGAGAAGGTGCTCCCGCACCAGCGGCGCGGCCCTCAGGGGGGCGTCGGCCAAGCATGCCAGCACCGCGTCGGGGTCCCGCTCGCAGTGGGCCTCGATGGCCCACCAGAGCATGAGCGGCTGAAACGGGTCGTCGAGATCGCCGGCATGCGCGGCGAGCGCGGCCACGATCGGCAGGCCTTGCGCCGCGGGCAGCCGCCGGGCGGAGGCGGCGAGCTGGACCCGCGTCTCGACGTCGGGCTCCGTGGTGGCGAGCCTCCGCAGGCGTGCGGCCCCGGCGTCGGACACACGGCCCGCATCGGCCAGTAGCCGCACGCTCCAGAGGCGCACGTGGGCATCGGCATGATCGAGCGCGTGCAACGCGAGCGACTCGTCGAAACCGCCGGAGAGGTGGATCCCCCAGAGGGCCTCGAGCGCGGTCTGCCCCGTGTGCTCGTCGAGCATCGTCCGCAGCAGCGGCACCACCGATCGATCGCGTCGGTCGGCGAGGAGGCGCAGCGCCATCTGGCGATGCCAGCGGTTTCCGTGCCGGAGCAGGCCCGCGAGCGCGGCCCCCGACACCGTGCGGTAGTCGAACCGCTCCGGCCGCGGGGCGTCGACGCCCCGCAGCCGCCAGACGCGCCCCGTGTCGGGCGTGACGCGCCCCTGATGGTGGCTCGCGTGATCGATCCGCTGCTCGTGGAAGTCGGCGACGTAGATCGCGCCGTCCGGTCCGCTCTTGATCTCGACGGGACGGAACCAGGGGTCGCGGCTCTCGAGGATGAAGCCCGCATCCGCCGTGCGGAACGTCGCGCCCCGCGGCCGGATGTCGGCGGCGACCACGTGGCTCTGCAGCGGCGCGACCGCGAAGAGGCGTCCCGCGTGGCGCGGCGGCAGCGCGCCCCCCTCGTCGATCACGAAGGTATGCGTGAAGCGGGCGACCGGCGCGTGCTCGATGTGCTCGAAGAAGCCGAAGGTGAACGGGTTCGACAGGTCCCCGTGCTTGCCGAACCCCTTGCGGGAATAGCCGCCCTGGACGTAGTGGAAGCCGCGGGTGTCCCCCCCGTTGTGGCCGGAAAAGATCCGCCCCTTGGCGTCGATCTCGAGGCCGAAGGTGTTGCCTCCGCCCTCCGCGAAGACCTCGTAGCGTCGCGTCTCGGGATGGTAGCGCCAGACGAGCTGGCCCATGGAGTGGAGCGGTGGTTCGTCGCTGCCGAAGCGTCGGATCGCCCCGGAAACGGTGCTGCCCTGCGCGCCGTAGAGCCAGCCGTCCGGCCCCCAACGCAGGTGGCTGGCGACGGAGTGCGTATCCTCGATGCCGAACCCCTCGAGCAGGACCTCCGGATCGCCGTCGGGAACGTCGTCCCCGTCGCGATCGGCATAGAAGAGGAGGTAGGGCGGGTTGAGGACGAACACTCCGCCACGTCCGCGGGCGAACGACGACGCGATCGACAGGCCGTCGATGAACGTGCCGTGACGGTCGTACACGCCGTCCCCGTCGGTGTCCTCGTGGAACGTGATGCGATCCCGGCCCGGCACGTGCCGCGGCGGCGGCTCCGGCCTGCGGTCGTACACGGTCCGCAGAAACGTGTCCCGACTCACGGCGGTGAGACCGGCGGGGTGCGGATACTGGCGGTAGTTCATCACCCAGAGCCGGCCCCGCTCGTCGAAGTCGAGGAAGAGGGGCTGGCCGATCTCCGGCTCGGAGAGCACGGCCTCGAGGACGAGGTCGTCCGGCACGTCGAACCGCGCGAGCGACTCGGCCACCGCCAGCGGGCCCTCCTCCCCCGGCAGGCGCCAGAGCGTCCGTTCGATGTCGGCCCTCGGCTCGACCTTCGCGAATGCGGCGGGTCCCGGGGGAAGCGCGGCGGCGTCGGCCTGCCGTCCCCAGCCGGGATCGTCCGCCGGCAGCGACAGCCATGTGCCGGCGAGCACGATCCCCTCGTCCCCGGCCAGGAGCGCCGGCGGAGCGACGTTGAAGCCGCTGCGACCGTCCCGTGCGTGGACGCGGATCGCCACGACGTTGGCCGCTCCCCAGCGCAGCGCCGCCGGGTCGATCCGGTGCCGGTCGGATCCACCGAGGCCGCTGCGGAACCTCGGCGGAAAACTGCCGGAGACGCCGACCGAACGGCCGTTGATGACGATCTCCCGGGCGTCGTCGACCGGCTCGAGAAAGAACGTGACCTCCCGGCCCCGCCACGTTTCCGGCACCTGGACGACGCTCCGGTACCACACGAATCCTCCCGCGCCGGCGGGCGGCTTCTTCCAGATCTCCGGAACGGCGACCTCCTGCGCCTCGGGCGGCGCGGCCACCGCGACGCGCATCCCGGTGACGACGGCGACGCATGGGCATCCCACGCTCGCCACGGCGCACAGCCCCGTGACCAGCCCGACGCGCCGATTCGACCGGATGCCACTCATGACGACGCCCCCGAACAGGCGCGCGACACGGGAGCGGGTTCCCCGACCAGGAGGGCCGCCCCCGGTTCCACGCCGCGCCAGGATCGCCTGCGGCCCTCGGTCACGCGACGCAGAAAGCCGCCGAAGTCGTCGAGCAACGAATAGATGACCGGCACGGCCAGGAGCGTCAGCAGGAGCGAGAGGGTCTGTCCGCCGCTCGCCACCACCGCGATCGACCGGCGCTCCTCCGCCCCGGGACCGGTCGCGATCAGGAGCGGCAGCATGCCGGCCACGAACGAGATCGTCGTCATGAGGATCGGTCGGAGCCGGTCGCGGTTGGCGTCAAGGATCGCCTGCCGCTGCGGCAGGCCCGCGGCCTGAAGATCCTTCGTGTGATCCACCTGGAGGATCGCGGCCTTCTTCACCACGCCGAACAGCACGAGGATGCCGAGCGCGGAGTAGAGGTTGAGGGTCTCGCCCGTGGCCCACAGGCTCGCGAGGCCGAAGGGTACGGCCAGCGGCAGCGACAGGAGGATCGTCACCGGATGGACGAGATGCTCGTACTGGGCGGCGAGCACGATGTACATGAACACGATCGACAGCATGAAGGTCCACTGGAACTCCCCGAGCGTGCGCTCGAGTTCCCGTCCGCGGCCCATCACGCGTGCCGTCACGCCGGGCGGCAGGCCGATTTCCCGGGCCGCATCCTGCGCGGCGACGATGCGGTCGCCGAGCGCGTAGCCGGGGGCGATGTTGGCCCGCAGCGCCACCATCCGCTGACGGTCGAGCCGATCGACGCGGCCGGCCTGCTCGATCACGTCGAAGGCGACGACGTTGTCGATCCGCGTGAGCGTCGCGCCCGCCGAGGTGCGGAGCGGCTCCGCCGCCGGCAGTTCACCCATCGGGTCGTCGGCGGTCGCGGCCACGACGGTGCCGGCGGGCTGGGGTCGTCCGCGGAGGTAGAGCTGCGAGATCGATTCGACGTCGCCGCGGTCGATGCCCACCAGCCGCAGTTCGACGTCATACACCTCCCCATCGGTCCGATCGCGATACCGCGACACGCGATCGTCCCCCCCGACCGCGATCCGCAGCGTGTCGGCGACCTCCTGCACCGTGATCCCGAGGTCGGCCATCCGCTCGCGGTCGAGGCGGGCGAGCATCTGCGGCTTGTCGGTGCGGAGCGTGATGTCGACGTCCACCACACCCGGAATCCGCTCCATGCGTCGACCGAGCCGCTCGGCGAACGGCAGGAGCACCTCCACGCTCGGCCCGGTCAGCGAGAGGTCGATGTCGACCGGCGGTCCCTGCCGGAGCGACGTCAGGTTGCGGATCGCGGACCGCACCCCGGGGAGCCCCGCGAGCGCGGCACGGACCTCGGTCATCTTCTCACGCTGCGTGAAATTGCCCCGCCACGCGGCCGCCGGATCACCGGCCAGCAGTCCCGCCCACAGCCGCCGCAGGCTCGCCGTCCGCTCGTCGATGTCGGTGAGCCGGACGTAGAGCGAGCCGCGGTTCACGTCGCCGGTCGATGCTCCGACCGTGGCCAGCACGAACTCGACGCCCGGGATCGCGCGCACCCGCTCCTCCGCCCGGCGCACGAATGCGTCCATCGCCTGCAGGCTCGTGCCCGCGCTGGCGGTCAGGCTCACCTCGAATTCCGACTCGTCGACGTTGGTCGGCACGTAGTCCCGCTGGACGACCCCGAACAGCCAGACATTCGCCGCGATCACGGCGCACGAGACGGCCACCACGGCCCAGCGGTGGTCGAGCGACCAGCGGAGGGTCGCGAGATACCCGCGTTCGAGCAGGGCGTAGGGGCCGCCGCGCGAGCCCCGACCGGGGGTCGCCACCCCGGGCCGCAGCAGCCGGCTGCACATCATCGGCGTGAGCGTGAAGCTCATGACCATCGAGACGAGGATCGCGACCGTGGCCGTGATGCCGAATTCGTAGAGCATGCGGCCGGTGACGCTGCTGAGAAACGACACCGGCAGGAACACGATGACGAGCGAGAGCGTCGTCGCGAGCACGGCGAGCCCGATCTCCCGCGTGCCCTCGATGGCCGCCTCGACGGGGGGCATGCCCTTCTCCTCGATGCAGCGGTAGACGTTCTCGAGCACGACGATCGCATCGTCGATGACCACGCCCACCATGAGCACGAGCGCCAGCATCGTCACGTTGTTGAGCGTGAAGCCGAGGAACCGCATGAACGCGAAGGTCGCGATGATCGAGCCCGGGATCGCCACCGCGGCGATCAGCGTCGACCGCCACGATCGCATGAAGACGAGCACGACGACGGTCGCCAGCAGGCTGCCGGAGACGAGGTGCCCCTGGATCTCGTGCAACGCCGCCTCGATGTAGACCGACTGGTCCTGCAGGATCTCGAGGGTGGCCTCGGCCGGAAGCAATTCACGCGACCGCGCGAGCCGTTGCTTGATCGCATGGATCGTCGCGACCGTGTTGGCGTCGCTCTGGCGTTCCACCGAGATGACCACGGCCGGCTCCCCGTCGAGCCGCGCGAGCCGGCGCACCTCCTTCGTCCCGTCGACCACGGTGCCGAGGTCACCGAGCCGCACGGCCCCGCCGGTCGCGCTCGACACGACGAGGTCGGCGAACCGACGCGCCTCGGGCACCCGCCCCATCGTGCGGAGCGTGAGCTCCTGCGGTCCGGTGTCGACGCGTCCGCCCGGGATCTCCACGTTCTGTCGGACGAGCGCGTCGCGCACCTCGAGCACCGAGATGCGGTAGGCGGCCAGTCGATCCGCGTCGAGGTCGATCCGCACGGCCCGCGGCGCGGCGCCGAGGATGCTCACGTTGCCGACGCCGGTGGCCGATTCGATCACCTCCTTCACCGACCGCTCGGCGAGGAGGTAGAGCTCCTGCGTGGAGAGCGGACCGGAGAGCACCAGCGTGAGCACGGGCGAGGCGTCGAGATCCTGCTGCCGCACGACCGGCGGCTCCGCAGCCGGCGGCAGCCGCGGCCCGACACCGCCGATCGCGTCGCGCACGTCCTGCACCGCCGCGTCGAGCGGGCGCTCGAGACCGAACGTGATCATCACGAGCGACCGCCCCTCCATGGACAGGCTGCGCAGCTCCTCGATCCCCGCCACCGTGGCCACGGCGTCCTCGATGATCTGCGTGACCTCGCTCTCCACCTCCTCCGGCGCGGCGCCCGGATACGCCACCGACACCGTCACCGACGGGAGGTCGAGCTTGGGGAAACGGGAGATGCCCAGCTGGGGATAGGCCACGAGCCCCGCGACGACGAGCGCCGTCGTGAGCATGAGCGCGAAGACCGGGCGGCGGACGCAGGTCTCGGCGAGCCATTGCATTGCGACGCCTCCTGCGAAGCCTCGGGCCGCTCGCCCGAGGCCGGATGGACGTGATTCAGTTGGCCCGGCTCACCCCGTTGGCCGCGTCGGCATGCTTCACGACGAGGTCGCCGGGGGCGAGCCCCGAGACGATCTCCACGAGGCCCTCGGTCCGTCGGCCGGTGCGCACGGGCACGCCCCGCGGCTCGCGTCCCGGCTCGAACAGCCACACTTTTTCGGTGCCGGCGAACTCCAGCACCGACGTGGCCGGAACGACCAGGGCCTCGGCATCGGCATCGATCACGACGTCGGCCTGCGCGAACAGCCCCGAACGGAGCAGCCCGTCGGGATTGGGGATGTCCGCCTCGAAGAGGAGCGAGCGGCTCATCTCGTCGAGCACCGGCGCGATGCGGGCCACCGCCGTGCGGATCGGCTCGGCCGATCCGTCGAGCTGCACCGTGACCGGCTGACCCTCGCGCAGCTTGAGCGCCTGCCGCTCGGGGACGGTGCCCCGAAAGCGGAGTGGATCGGTGCGCACGATCGTCACGAGCGCGTCCCCCACCCGGACCGACGCGCCCGGCGCGCTGCCGTGACGGGACTGCACGAGCCCGTCGAACGGCGCCCGCACGGCGGCCTGTGCCCAGGTCTCCCGGGCGAGCGCCAGCTGCGCACGGTGCACCTTGACGATGGCCACCTTCTCCTCGACCTGCTGCATCGCGGCAGCGAGCGTGGCCTGAGCCACCGCGACCGCGGCGATGCCGGTGTCGAGGTCGCTGCGGGACACGGCGTTGCGCTCGGCGAGCGCCTCGAGCCGCACGAGCTGGGCGCGTGCCTCGTCGAGACGGGCCCGCTCGCGAAGGACCTCCGGCGATGCGGTGACGTCGATGGCGTCGGCATCCGCGTCGGCGTCCTTGCCCGCGTCCACCCCCGCGATCGTCTCGGCGACCGGGTCGAGCCCGAGGGCGGCGCGGGCCCGGCCGAGCTCGGCCGCCGACTGGGCGAGGCGGAGCCGCAGCTCGCTGTCCTCGAGGCGGATGAGCACGTCCCCGGCACGCACCCGCTGCCCCACTTCCACGGCCACCTCGGCGATGCGGCCGGCGACTCTGGCGCCGATCACGGTCGACTCGTCGGCCACGAGTCCTCCCTGGGCCCGCACGGTCGCCTTCCACGTGCGCGGCTCGACCTTCACCGTATCGGCCGACTGGGCGGCCGCCTCGGGGGGCGACGACGCCTTCGACGGCCCGGTGTCATCCACGATGCCGACGGGCCGCTCGGGCGCCGTCGAGCCGCACCCACCGGTCGCGAGGAGGCCGCACACCAGACCGGCGACGGCGGACCGCGCTCCGGCCCGGCGGCATGTTCCGGGACGACGAAGCGGCATGCGAAACACTCCGGTGGACGGTCCGGACGAGGCGGCGGGGGGACGACGCACACGGTGGGAGGGCGGACCGGTCCGGCGACATTCGCAGGGCGCCGCCGCAGCCTGCCGACCGAAGCCGGAGGGCTGCCGCCCGCAATCCCCAGTATGACCTCGATGGCGCGCTCGCACAAACCACCCGCACCGGCGCCCGGGCGCCTGCCCCGCGCGGCAGCGCGAGGCGCGGTCAACCGACGGCGCGCCGCCGGCTCACCGTTGCGGCCTCGCCTCCCACGCCGGCGGAAGCGCGGCCGAGTCGGGCCCGTACGTCCGCGAGACGACGAAGCCGCTGGCCTGCGACGTGGAGAAGATCCGTCCGTTGCTCACGACCGCACCGAGGCACTCGCGGGAGTCGATCGCCGGGCTGGTGGAGACGAGCCTGCCGTCGGCGGAGAGATCGATCATGTCCATCTTCGCACCGAGCACGGAGGGCTCGCTGAGCGTGAAGCGACAGCACGCGTAGTTGGTGAGGATGCTGTGGACGACGGCGCCGGTGTCCCGGTCGAAGACGTTGCCCCGTCCGCGGAGCGCGTTGGAAAAGAGAAAGCGCTCGCCGACACTCACCACGTTGAGGGCCGATGTCACCACGTCCGACCGCCAGACGAGCCGCCCGTCGCGCGCGCCCAGGCACCAGACTCGGCGGTCGTCCGGCGCGGGCACCGGCTCGCCGCCGAACGTGAAGAACGTCTCGCTGCCCTGCGCCGCGTACTCCCCGCTGCCCGAGGCGTCGATCGCCACGCGGCCATGCACGACGGGGGGGAACTGCCGGCGCGACGCGGGGCGGGGAGACGCGCGGTCGCATCGGCGGCATCGACCTGATGGCAGCGGCCTCGGGGGGCGACCGGTCGTCGAACCGTGGTCGTCGCGGCACGGTCGTGGGCGGGCGGCCTCGTTCCTCCGCCGCTCAGGCCGAGGCCGGCTTGCCGATCGAGAATACGCGGTATCCGATGCGCTCGAGCTCCGACCGCGGGAGGATGGTGCGGCCGTCGAAGACGCAGGCGGGCTTGTGCATGCCGGCATGGATCGCCGCGAAGTCGAGGGACCGGAACTCGTCCCATTCCGTGAGGACGGCGAGGGCGTGGGCCCCGGCCGCGGCCTCCGCCGCCGAGGCGGCCACGACGAGCCGCGCATCGGTCCCACCCGGCCCCAGCACCTCGTGCCGGATGGCCTCGGCCGGCACCTTGGGGTCGTACACGGCGACGGTCGCGTTCTCCTCGAGGAGGCCCCGCACGACGGCGATGGCGGGGGAGTCCCGCGTGTCGTTCGTGTCCTTCTTGAAGGCGAACCCGAGCACCGCGATCCGCTTCTCCGAGACGGTGTTGAAGAGCGTGCTCACGATCATGCGGGTGAAGCGGTCCTTCTGCCAGTCGTTCATCCGCACCACGCGTTCCCAGTACTCGGCCACCTCGGGCAGCCCGAAGTGCTCGCAGAGGTAGACGAGATTGAGGATGTCCTTGCGGAAGCACGATCCGCCGAAACCGACCGACGCGCGGAGGAACTTCGGCCCGATCCGCGAGTCCCTGCCGATCGCGTCGGCCACCTCCCCGACATCGGCCCCGGTCGCCTCGCAGAGCGCGGAGATCGAGTTGATCGACGAGATCCGCTGCGCCAGAAAGGCGTTCGCCACGAGCTTCGACAGCTCCGACGACCAGAGGTTCGTCGTGAGGATGCGCTCGCGGGGGACCCAGCGGGCGTAGATGTCGGCGAGCGTCGCCATCGCCGCCTCGCCGGCGGGCGTCCGCTCCCCGCCGATGAGGATCCGTTCCGGATCGCGCAGGTCGGCGACGGCCGTGCCCTCGGCGAGGAACTCCGGGTTGGAGAGCACCTGGAAATCGCCGTGACGTGAGTTCGACCGGAGGATCGTGAGGAGCGCCTCGGCCGTCTTCACCGGGATCGTGCTCTTCTCCACGACGATCTTCGGTCCCTCCGAAACCTCGGCGATCGTGCGTGCCGCGCGCTCGATGTACCGCAGGTCCGCCGCCCGCCCGGCACCCACGCCGCTCGTCTTCGTCGGCGTGCCGACGCAGACGAAGATCACGTCGCCCGAGCGGATGGCGTGCTCGACGTCGGTGTGGAAGTGGAGGTTGCGGCCGCGGGCGGCCCGCACCACCTCGTCGAGGCCGGGCTCGTAGACCGGCAGCCGGTCGGAGTTCCACGCCGCGATCCGCGACGCGTTGTGATCGACGACGGTGACCTGGATGTCGGGGCACTGGGCCGCGATCATCGCCATGGTGGGGCCGCCCACGTAGCCGGCCCCGAGGCAGGTGATTCTCATCGGCGGTTCACGCCTCCCGTTGCACGAGTCCCGCGAGGTAGGCCCCGTAATCGTTCGCATGCGTCGCCGCGAGCGCCCGCACCCGTGCGGCGTCGATGAACCCGGCGTCGTACGCGATCTCCTCCGGGCAGGCGATCTTCAGGCCCTGCCGCTTCTCGATCGCCGCGACGAAGTTGCTCGCGTCGAGGAGCGAATCCTTCGTGCCCGTGTCGAGCCAGGCGAAGCCTCGCGAGAAGAGCTCCACCCGCAGGTCTCCGCGTTCGAGATAGATGCGATTGACGTCGGTGATCTCCAGCTCCCCGCGGGCCGAGGGCTTCAGTCCGGAGGCGATCTCCACGACGCGGTTGTCGTAGAAGTAGAGCCCGGGCACGGCGAAGCTCGACTTGGGGTGCTTGGGCTTCTCCTCGATCGACACGACGCGCCCCCCGGCGTCGAACTCGACCACGCCGTAGCGCTCGGGATCGGTGACGTGGTAGCCGAAGACGGTGGCGCCACGCTCCCGGGCGGCGGCGGTGGCGAGGATCCG
>Ga0214923_10005306_pt1 | contig 15068 bp, 18 predicted proteins | sample LL1510_MetaG_FD_177993 | JGI IMG/M metagenome (GOLD analysis project Ga0214923, IMG submission 177993) | Freshwater microbial communities from Lake Lanier, Atlanta, Georgia, United States - LL-1510 | ecosystem: Environmental > Aquatic > Freshwater > Lake | place: USA: Georgia | collected...
TCTTCCTTGGAAACTACCTTCTGATTTAAAACACTTTAAATCTATAACCCAAAACTCTGTTGTTATCATGGGAAGAAAAACCTATGAAAGCATTGGTAAGCCTCTCCCAAACCGTTTAAACGTCGTTGTAAGCACTCAAAAAAACTTGAGCTTACCAAACAACGTTACAGTTTGTAATGACCCTAATGAGGCATTAAAAGCTTCAAGAGTGTTGTGTTTAAACCACAATATCCAAAACATTTGGATTATTGGTGGAGCAGCAATATATCAGCAATTTATTAAACGTGCAGATAAAATGGTTGTTACAACCATTGATGAAGAATGTGAAGGAGACACAACCTTTCCAGTTTATAAATCTGATTTTTGGAAACTAACAGATTGTGTTGACCATTATGATGTTGAAGGTTATATGATGGACAATCCAATGCAAATCGGATTAAAATATAAAATAGAAGAATTTGAAAGGATTTTTTGATGACTAAATCATTTACAGAACTAGCAACCAATATTGGTGAATTGGTAGAAAGTAAAAACAAAGCTTATGGAAGTGCTTTCGATAAGTGTGGTGATTTCTTAAAAGTTCTATATCCAGAAGGTATTAAACCAGAACAATACAAGGACATGCTTTGCATTGTTAGAGTGTTTGATAAGCTTATGCGTATTGCAACAAGCTATGAAGGCACAGAAGAGAAAAAGGTAGATGCTTATTCTGATCTTATGGGTTATGGCCTTCTAGGTCTTAGAGCTTCACTGGAAGAACAACAAATAGGTAAAAAATGAAAATATTAAACGAAAAGGTTATTGGAACAAGAGGACCGTGGGTTTTCAAAGCTAGATATGTTGAATATCATACCAAAGAGCAAGGCAAACATTTTCGACCAGAAATTGTTTTTGAAAAAATGGGCAATGATGAAACAGGTTTTTCTCTTCAAGACTTAGAACAACTTCATGCTGCACTACGTATGTTTGCAGAAGAAAACTATCATAGATCATGAATCCATACAACGTTTTAGGCGTATCTGAAAATGCTTCTCAAGAAGAAATTAAAGCTGCTTTTCGTTCAATGGCATTAAAATACCATCCTGACCGAAATCCAAATAATCCACAAGCAGAAGCTAAATTTAAAGAAGCTAATGCAGCTTATGAATTAATAGGTACACCAGAAAAACGAAACGCATACACACAACAACAACAATCAGTAAATTTCCCAAATTTTGATTTTAATCTTGAAAATATGTTTGCTGATTTGTTTGGTGGTATGCAAGGTGGTTTTAATCCTCGTAGACAATCATCAGTATATAAAACAAGCGTAAGACTTACATTAAAAGAAACATTGGAAAATAAAGAACATACTTTTATGTTGCCTATACGCAAACCTTGCAATGCTTGCAAGGGTACAGCAGCAGCAGCCGGTAAACCAATCCGCTGTAATCAATGTAAAGGTGCTGGTTGCATGATGTGTGGTGGAGCAGGAATGGTTTATCAAGCATGTAACATTTGTGCTGGTAAAGGTTTTGATGAAACGCCAACCGAGGTAAAAATAATAATTCCAAAAGGAATATTCGCTAACACTCAACTGCAATCAAAAACAAAATATGGAGCAGTATTAACATCTATCCACGTTGACTATCCAGATAATATAAAATTAGGAGCAAATGGTAGATTGATTATGGATGTTTATATTCCATATCATGTTGCTGTTTTAGGAGGCATATATGATATTGAATTATTTGATGGTAATTCTGTATCAGTTAAATTCCCTGCTCTTAAAAATAACGATCAACTAATAAAAATAAAAGGCAAAGGAATATATGTTAGCCCCAATTCTGATGAGCGAGGTGATTTGTTTCTTGCTCCAAAAATTTTAATTCCTAACACTATTTCTGATGAACATAAAACAATATTAGAACAACTAGCCAATCTATATTTCAAAGAACAAGAGGTAAAACATGAGCACACGGTATAAACTAAGTGATGAATTTATTGCACAAATCGCCAAGTGTTTACAAATGGCAATGCTAACAGGTACAAGCATCCATGATAACTTGCGACTGTTAGAATTAACACCAGATGAATCTGGTAAGCTTGTTGTTAGCGATGAATACAAGAAAAGCTTCGAAGAAAGCATTCTAAAGATGCTTTCCGAAGCTGAAGAAATTAAAGAAGAAATGCGATCAACTGTTGCTCAAGCTTGATAATCAAGCTTTAGCTTTACGCTTCGCTGTTACTTTCTTATTATTCTTAATTGGTTCTTTTGGAGCTTCTACAACAACTTCTTGTTTGACAACAGTTTCTTCTACTACAGGAGTAGCAACCACTGTAGCAGTAACTGCTTCAACTGGAGATTCTGGTTCTTCATTCTTCGCCGGTAGACGATAAAGCATCTCAACTTGAGATTGAAGAATTACAACAATTGCATCCAGAACCTTGGTTACTACCCTACTAAGAAAATAGCCAACTGCCATACTAATAAAAATAGTGCCAAGACGCTGCAAAATAGATTCAGCATGAAGTGGCAGAATAGCAAAAAGACCAACAACTGCTCCCACAGATACCGAAATATATGGGAGCATTTTACTGTAATATTGAAGACTTAGAATTGATTTATTAAGACGATTAATGTCACTTTTATCCATTTTTACCTCATGTTGTTAACTACAACAGCTATCAGTAACTATACCAACCTCGTCCATAACCTCGACCACCATAACGAGGCTTATAAGTGTTCTTAACAGGAAGAGGAGTCTCGCCACCAGTAGCTTCAACGATATCGTAGTGCTCTGCAAAAAGCTCTACAATCTTGCTCTTGTGCTGAGTTGCAATAGCCCAAACCTTGCTATTTGCATCGTAAGAACGCTCCTTGGCAGGAATGGTCTTAATCTCATCAACAAGACGCCGAGAAACCGTCTTGTCCCAAGGAAAGACCAAAGTAAAATCGGTAGACCGATTGACAATGTTAGCAACAGGCTTGCCAGTGAGTTGCTTCTGTGCAGCAACTGCAACAGGATTAGCAATAATCCAAGACTTACATTGTTCAACAATCTCATCAACCTTGCCATCAAAGCAAGGCCAAAACTCCATGCAAGCAGCGATAAACTTTTCCCATTGTGCAGCAGGAGCCTCATAAGGACCACCACCACGCTTGCGAGGAATAACGATGCCGGGAATTACACGCATAGCATCAAATCCAGCCTTATTGGAACTGCCAGTAAGAAAAAGCTTGCCATTCTCAAACTTTAGCTCTGCTTCACCAGTGCTGCTCTCACCAGAAAGCACACCAGCAAGACCAATAAATCCAAGAAACTTCACAAGCTGAATAAGCTTGCGCTTTTCTTCAGCGTTCATATTGAACGACAACATGAAGTCAACAACTCTAACAATAAGACGACAATCCTCGCCAGAAAACTGGAACTGAAACATTCCATTTCCAGCATTGACCGGATTGTTCATGGCATTCTCGCTCTGAGCGAAGAGGATCTTACGAAGCTCCGTCCATACAGGACGAAGGCTCTCAGGCAAAGCATCAGGCTTGATAGCCAGCGAAATTGCCGTTGCCATAGGAAAATTTGCAGGAATGGTCTTGGCAAAAAGATGGGTATCCTTCTTTGCACAAATCGGACCAATTCCACGCTCCCATGAAGCAGGATCAGTAAGAGGCTGATTACAACGAGAGCAATGACGTACATCGTTACAAGAGCGGGTAATACCTCCCAGAGAATCAACAAGGTTAGAAAGATGGGAAACAGAAACTGCCTTGGTCTTGTTCTTCTTCATGGTCCTATAATAACAACCCACCAAGAATATCTCAAGGTATTTTTTATTTTTTATTCCCTTTGTTTTTACAGGGATTTTATTACTTGCTCTAAATTAATGTTCCAAATATTGCCTTTTGCTGTACGATGACGTTTGAATCCTAGTTCAACAAGCTTTTTAGCTAGTAATTGTTGCTTGTAGTTACTTATGTTATTTAATCCTTGTGCTTTAAGCCATGTTAATCTTGTTTCTATAACTTGATCTAAGGTGGAACGATGTAGTTTTACGTCTGAAGGTTGAAGTAAAGAAAAGAATTTATCATCTAATGATTGTAATTGCTGGAGAAGGTTTGTTGGAACAACAATATTCTTTTTGTTTTTCTTTAACCATGAAACATATAATTGATTAACTTTTTCATGTGAGTTGTTATAAGCTGGATATCTCATTACGGAATCAATAATTGTAGGGATCTCATTTAAAAACGTTTCTGGGTTCTCAACACGTTTAGAATACTTTCTCCCATTAACTTCCAGTTCTGCCTTTAAACAGCCTTTAGCACGATCTGATGATAACAATCTATGAATTACAACGTTTCTTATTCCATTTGGGATTAGTGATGTTTTCATCATTGATCTAATAACAGGCACAGGTTCTTGTGTCCATGTTTTAAATTCTGTAGTTAATGGGATTTTTGTTTTACCTTTAACTTTTGTTATTGTTTTTGGTTGAGGTTTAGCCAACAAAATTGAAACAATGTTTTTGGGTAAGTCAGCTATAGCCACATTATTGATTTTGGTATACAAACCTTTTTTGTGTTTACTTGGTGGAATAACAACATAACCATCTGTTCCTCTTACATCTACTTTATCTGCAAGTAGAGATACAGAGTTTTTGATAGGATACTTGGACCAAAACCAAAAATGATGACCACCAGATCCAGTTCTATATGAAAATGTCTGCGGCAATGAATTAACGAATGGATGTTCCGCTGAATCTACATCAATAACCACCAGATATTTGTTGGTGACTTTTGATAGTCTTCCTGTGGCAAGACCAAAGTTCATCTTGTTATAAGCTTCAAACCAATCAAGGATTTTATCTGGTTTGTTTGATGCGATGATTTTCCAGTTGTAGCGAAACAAAGGATGTTTGCCGGGAGCAGAACAATCTTCTTTGCCGCATGAACAAACACCATTTTCTCTAATGGAATAAAGAGGCAAGATATATAGTTCGTTTTTCAATACAATATCAGTGATTGTTTCGGCGTTAGACTGTTCCATGCTATCAAAGTTAGCAGATGAAAAACAATCTATAAACTGATATGATATCATTATGTTATTGGATTAAAGATTCTAATTCCCGGTTGGTCTTCAAGTTTTTCAGCCGTGTAACCTAATGTGTTAGCTTCTTGCACCATATAATCTAAACATTGTGTTGTGTTAGTTAAACTTTCAAGGTCAAGAGGAGTTAGTTCCAACAAAATATCTTGATGTGGTTCATTCACACTTACAAAAAGCTCTGCAAATTCCAAAGTCATGATATGTTTAAACAAAGCTAATCTAGCTCTGGAGTGGTGTTCGTTTGTTGGTGATGGTAGATTTTTTATTAGTTTTGCTCTACGTAGTTCTTCTGCTGTTCTCATTTTATTTTCAACCTTCGTAATATCCAACGATAACTACATCTGTTGCACCTACTGGTGGTGATCCTACTTTAAACACATAATTACCACCTATTTTTCCTCTATAAATTGCTTGAGGCAAAGTGTTTATAACTGAAAATAACGCATTTGGTGAATATGGTTCTGCGAAAAGTATACTACCACTTGGAAATATTGCAAGTGATTGTGATAAAGTTTGCAACCCAACTATATCGTTTACCCCTAAAATAAATCCTGTGTAGTCTGCCATTGTTTTATCTTTCTATTTTAGAATATTGGTGTTATTCCGTCAGGCCACGGAATCAACAAATCTCCAACATAAACATAAGTTGTGCTTGCTGGATCTGATAGATTTGTTGTTGTTACTCCAGTGCTTCGATCAGTACCTTTTAGTCTCAAGAAATGCATTCTTCCTTTTAAGCCAAGCTGAGTTGATTTAATGTTAAAGAAAGTTGAGCTTGCCCCAGTTCCTTGACGACCAGCGTGATAAGGCAAGCATATTTCTTTACCATCTGGTGCTGTTCCCAAACCACGCACGCCATAATCAGTGCCGTTTGCACTTCCAACCATGATTTCTTGTGCGTATGTTAAAGTACCTGCACCACTTTGATAATCATAAAAATATTTGAAGTCTTGCCATAAAGTTTCATTACCAGACGAATATCCGTTTAAAAAATATGCTGTGTTAAAAACAAAATGATAATATGTGCCATACCATGCAACAGAACATGCTCCATAAATACATGGATCGGCATCTCCACTGGTAGTGCTGGTTCTAGTTCCAATTAACTCAGGATATGAACCAACAGCCAAAGGCTCTTGACATAAAAGAGCATATGAATATTGGTTTTGAAATGAACCATTTAAATTTACAAAAGCCCACCAGCCATATGCTTCATTGCCAACAGGACCAACAGGTGTGCTTTCTGCGATAATATGAAACTTATAAGTTCCATCTGCAAAGAAAAATGCTGTACCAGTTGGCGATGCGTCAGAACCACCACCCCAAACAACTCCTTCATCTGTTGCAGAAGGAACTTGTGTAGCAGAAGGACTACCTCCACTAAATCCAGCATTCGGACTTACTTTAATTCTCCATGTGGTATTGGCAGACGTTCTTTGGAAACACCATTCTCTACCTCCCGGTCCTGTTGGTTCCTGTACAATATACCAAGCATTAGTCGCAGCGAGACTAGAAGTTGTGAAATATGTTTCACCAGCACCATAACTTGATCCATCAGAAGAACTTAAAATAGTCCAACCAGAAGAACTTAAAACTATTCCAAGGTTATATAAAGCTTCTGCTCCTGTTGTTGGTGAATTGTTGACGTTATAATATTTTGTCATTGTAGTACCTTTTAAAACACAGGAGTAACTGCTTTCGGCCAAGGAATCAATAAATCATAAACATAACAATATGCGTTATTTGTATTTACGTCGATTGTATCACCGGGATTTCTGTTGGTGCCTCGTAACCGCAAGAAGTTTAAAACGCCTTTATATCCAGTATATTGATATCTTGGATATCCATTTCCGATACCTTGCCTTCCAGCAACATATGGAAGCAACACATCTTGCCCATCTGGCAATGTACTTAATCCAAAACGATAGTTCGCATTTGAACCAATGGGATATCCATTAAGCACTTCGAATGTTGTTGTTAAGCTGCCAGAAGCGTTCTTGTAATCAAAAAAATGTTTAAACACAAAAAAATCTAATGTTTGTTCTGAGCCATAAACTGTATCACCTGTAAGCCAATATTGACTCCAAAAAGTTGCACCACCACTACTATAAAAACATCCATATACACATGGATCAGCATCTCCACTTGTTGTTGCTGCTCTTGTTCCAACTAACGGTTCATACGATCCTGTAGCTAATGGTTCTTGGCAAATAAAAGTTCTACCAGTGGTTGTAGATGTATCTCCTGTTAGGTTCGCAAACGACCAAAATCCATAAACTTGGTTACCAACAGGACCAACAGGTGTACTTTGTGCTATCGTGTGAAACGTATATGTTCCGTCAGTGGGAAACAATGTTGTGCCTACCGGAGAAGCATCTGTCCCAGAACCCCATATTAATCCTTCATCAGAAGCTGTTGGAACTTGTGTTGCTGTTGCCGAACCAGTAAAGCCAATATAAGGACTAACCTTTACTCTCCATGAAGTGTTTGATGTTATCCGTTGAAAGCACCACTCTCTACCTCCCACACCAATTGGTTCTTGAACTGTAAGCCAAGCATAGTTGTTTGCAATATCCGTTGCATTAGCATATGTGTTGCCAGCAGTAAAAGTTGTTCCATCAGAAGAACTCAAAATAGTCCAACCACTTGCAGTTAATACTCCAACAAGAGATATTATCGCTGTAGGGCCATTTGCAGGTGTTGTATTTACATCATAAAATTTTGCCATATCAACACCTTGAGTTTATAGTTCTGGTACAACATTTTCGGGCCAAGGCATTACCATATCTACAACATAAATAAAAGCGTTTGTAGAAAGGTTACAAACAGTGCCTGTACTACGGTTTACCCCTTTTATTTTTAAAGAGTTACAAATACCCTTAAATCCAATGTTTGTTGTCACGGTAGCCAAATAACCCGAAGTTCCTATAGCATATCTGCCTAACATAAAAGGAAAATTAACGTCTTCACCAGAACAAGGGTGAACACCAACATATCTAGGGTATATATAATAACTCGGTCCTCCTGTACCTCCGATATCAAATGCTTGAACAAACGAACCAGAAGCATTTTGATACTTATGAAAGTATGAAAAAGTGGATGTATTTGCGCTATCATTATAGCCATGAAAGTATATACTAAACGTATATCCGCTAGCATTGCCATAACATGCATAAACACAAGGATCTGCGTCTCCACTTACAGTAACTGCTCTACTTCCTGTAAGTGCTGGATATGACCCAACAGCTAGCGGTTCTTGTGCAATAAGAGCGTATTGATAATTATCCGAAAACGCTCCATTAAGATTTTGAAATGCCCAAAATCCATATGCTTGATTGCCAACAGGACCAACAGGTGTGCTTTCGGCAACAATGTGGAATTTAGTTATTTGATTTACAAACAATGCTGTACCAGTTGGTGATGCATCTGTACCGCTACCCCATATTAATCCTTCATCAGAAGCTGTTGGAACTTGTGTTGCTGTAGCTGATCCTGTAAAACCAATATAAGGACTTATTTTAACTCTCCAAGTGGAGTTGTTTGTTGTACGCTGGAAAGACCATTCTCTACCACCGGGGCCAGTTGGTTCTCTAACAGTTACCCAAGCGTTACTATTTGCAAGACTTGTTGGTGTCCAATAAGTTGTGCCAGCAGAAAAGTTAGTACCATTACTGGCACTTTGAATTGTCCAGCTAGCACTTACAAGAGTATTAACAAGATCATAAATACAACTTGCACCATCACCGGAAGCATATTGTTTGTTTACGCTATAATATTTAGTCATTTAAATCCTCTTATTTAGTTATATATAACTAGCTGTACACAAGTTCTACGCCACCAATAATAGTTGTGTTAGCAGTTGAACCAGAAATTCTAACTTCATATATCGAATCTGTGATATTATCAAAGTTAGTTCCACCAGATAACAAGTTTGAACTTGTAACAAGTGTTGGTGTAGAAGTTGTTATGGTAAACAAATTATCAACTGATGGGGTATCTACAAGATTAACATAAGCATTAGATGTGAGGTTGTAGATTTGCAAACTTCCTGTGTGGTTTGCTGTTCCATCTGTGCTCATAATAGCTCTAACTCTTAAAGTTGTTAAACTGGCGTAGTCAGAAGGTATCCAAGAAAACTGTCCTATAATAATAGGTGTTGTGCTTGTAGTTTCTTCATATTTGGCAACAAATTGTTTTTGTGTGCCACCACCTCCACCACCTCCACCAGAACTTGTAATTTCCCATTGACCTAATGAGTTATAATTTGCTGTGATATTTGATCCAGCAACTATAAAAGGGTTACCTGCAACTGTTCCGCTGATCGATCCAGTTATTCCACCAAGCACTTCAAAAGAGCCTGTTACTTGAACAGATCCAGAATTAACTCTAAAAACATCATGACGATTGGATGCATCAAATCCGTCTCCAACAACAAACAAAGAATCTGAATTGCCTTGTAGATTATACTTTCCAAAAGCAGCTTGGATGGTTGTTGGTGGAAAAGTTCCATCAATAGAACTTGAAGCTACTGTATATAATCCTGCGGCAAAAGAACCTGTACCAATTGTCTCTGATCCAAATCCTTCTGCGTGAGACGCTTCCCCGTGGGCTAAAGTAAAATATCCTTCCGCATGGGAATATAAACCATTTGTAGCAGAAAAAGCACCTTCTGCATGGGAGAAATCACCATAAGAAGCTGCTGCAAAACCTTCTGCGTGCGAAGAAGAACCGTAAGTTGTAGCCCCAGAGCCTTCAGCATGTGAAAAATCACCATTAGTAACTGAGAATGTTCCTTCAGCATGAGAATACCAACCATTTGCGTTAGTTGAAGATCCTTCCGCATGGGAACCTAATCCCGCTGCGTTAGTTGAAGATCCTTCCGCATGTGCATAAAATCCCGAAGCTATTGTGCTTGTACCTTCTGCATGTGAGTAAAACCCTGTTACATTTATACCAAGACCTTGAGCTAAAGACCCTGTAATTTCTGCTCCTGTTGAGGCAGATAGGTAGGTCATAGCAACAGAACCAGTTGTTTCAATAGAGTTTAAAGCTATCTCGGTAAAATAGTTTGTTCCTCCACCACCTGAGCCTGTAATTTCCCATTGACCAAGAGAATTATAATTTGTTGTTATATTTGGTCCATTAACAACAAAAGGTGTTGTGGCATCGTCGGTATATTGAACAGAACCAGTTATACCGTTCAATGATCTTATTGATCCAGAAGTAACAACATTACCACCAAACAAAGCTTTTGAAGTTCCATCTAAATTACCGGACACGAAAAGAAAAACATCAGAACCAATACCAGATGTAGAAAAGTTTACATTACCATTAAAATCTGATGCACTTGAAGAAGGATAAATCAAAATCGGAATTGAGCCACTTGATATAATTTTGTTTAGTCTTACTTGATTGGCTCTGAAATCGTATGTCATATTTGTTATCTCCGATTTATATTGATTTAACAACTAAATAATGCACACGGTTGTTTATTGGAGCAGATAAAGATACAGGAGTTGAAATTGATCCAATCACTCCTGTATCAACAACTGCTACGTCTGCATCTTGGTTATTGTTTATGTCTTCTGTTGTAATAAATATGTTTGTTGGCAAAGTAGACATAGCAGAATAAGTTAACACTGCATTATCGCTAGTAATGTCCAAATAACCTGCTGATGCTTGATATTTGTAAGCAGAACTTAAAACGTTTCTTATTACAAACGTTGGATAAGTTGGAGCATAAATTGCTCGATACAAAATTTGTCCACTAAGAGGAGCAGACAAACTAGCTGTAAAACCGTATTGGTCTACATTTAATATAAAAGGGTTTACGTTACTTTCTTGGTTTGCAAAGAAAGCTTGTAACGTAATAATTGGTGTTGAAGTAAATGTTATATTGAACGATTTACTTGCTGTTTCTAAATTGTTGAAGATAAGAAAATCTTCATCATATTCTCCAGTTATTTCCAATTCAAACAAACTTACTGGAACTTGTATTTGATAAAATGGATATGTTATTTCTGTTGATGTTAAATCAAAATATTCTTTTCCTGTTGGAGAAGAAGCAGAAACAATTTGTGTTTGTTGAGATCGGTTAAAAGAATATGTTTTCTTTTTACGATTGGGATTAAATCCAGCCATGTTCTATACAAGTTAAATAGATAGGCTGGAGGTATAATCAATCACAAACTAGGAAACACATAACGTTGGAGCAACGGAATCAAATGTGGCCTTTTTGTAGTACAAGTTGAAAGAAGTCTTCTTTGCTTTTCTTCCTTTGGAAGACTATTCCAACTATCCACACAATTATTTTGAACAATCAATTCAAAACACTTGTTGTAATAATCCCAAGCTCTTTGCTCATCTGTCATATGTTGAACAGGTTGAGATTGAGAATTTCCAGAATTCATTTCATTATAAACTGCTTCAGCAGCCATGCTGCCAAAAAACAGCTTACCAAAATCTGTCATCTTGTAAGAACTAAAAGCAAGCGAAAAAGGATTTGGAATTTCTGGAATCTTTAGCATTTTCTTACCTCTACCTTATTATACCATAATGTTACTAAATATTAAAACAATTTAATCTCTGGTATAAAAGGCTATTTTGTATTAGCTGCTAAAGAATCTCAGCAGAAATTGTTGCCAATGCGCTACGTTCTCCTTTAAGGAAGGTTACATGACCAGAAATACTTTGTGATTTAAATCTTTCGATTGCTATTGAAAGGCCATTGCTTACTGAATCAACATAAGTGCTGTCAATTTGTTCAAGATCACCTGTAAGAACGATTTTAGTGTTTTCACCTACACGGGTAAGAATGGTTTTTATTTCATGTAAGTTTGTATTTTGAGCTTCATCTACGATGATATAAGCATTAGCAATTGAACGACCACGAATAAAGGTCATTGCTTGAACTTCAATAATACCTTCATCAAAATAACTTTGAAGAACTTGTTCATCAAATTTTGGTTGTTCTGCAACAATCTTTTTTTTCTTTGCGCCAGAACTTGATTCTTTTGGTTGTTCTGAAGCTCCTAAAAGGAAACGTAGGTTGTCTTTGATTGGAGCAAGCCAAGGCTCTAGTTTTTCGTTTAAATCGCCGGGAAGAAATCCTATGTCCTTGCCAACAGGCATAACTGGACGACAAATAACAAGCGAACGATATTTACGATGATTTAATACTTGTTCAAGTCCAGCGTCGATAGCAAGAAGAGTTTTGCCGCAACCGGATTTACCTGCAAGAGTTACAAGTTTTACAGAATCATCAAACAAAAGATCACGGGCAAATTCTTGTTCTTTGTTACGAGGAGAAATCTTGCTTGAAATTTTTCCAAGAGGAAGAATTGGTTCTCCTTTTGCAATAAAACGAGCCATAGCAGATTGCTGACCATTTTTTAGAACAACAAATTGGTTTGGGTACAAATCTTCTTCAATATCTTTTGGCAAAAAGAATTGCTCTTCATTTGAATAAAATTGTTTAACGATTACGTCTTCACGTTCAATAACTTTTACTCCTGAGTATAAAGAGTTTACAGAAGTTGCAACATTGAACTTACGATAATCTTCACATTTAATTCCCAGAGCCTGAGACTTTAGTCTTAAGATTGTATCACGGGTAACAAGAACAACATGTTCTTCTGTGTGTTTACTAATATAATTTATGCAGAATTGAGCAATGATGTTGTCACCGCTTTTCTTTTCTTGCATCTCCATAGGGAGATGATGTGGTGTATGTTCTGGATATATGTCTTCAATAGACAATATTTTTAATGTTCCGAGGTTTCTTCCAAGTGGAATGCCCGCTTTAAAGTCTTTGTTGATTTTTGTTAAATCTGCGAGCTTACGCACTACTTCACGGGCATTGCGACCTACTTCATCTTGACGATCTTTGTGTCTATCAAGTTCTTCAAGAACAATTAAAGGAAGAACAAGATCATGTTCTTCAAAACCAAACAAACTGTTACTGTCAGAAAGCAAAACGTTTGTGTCGAGAATGTATGTTTTTTTCATGTAATATCCTTAGTTTAAACAAAAAAGGGTAGCATAGCTACCCTTGAACTAAAACAAAATTTTGATTAAAGATTTCACTCTGTTTTTTCTTCACTCTTTTCTTTGCGTGTAGCAAGTGTTGCTTTAATAAGTTCTGCACCAAGAGCACGAAGCTTGCGAACACTTTTACGAACACGAACACCGGCTGCATGATTTCCCTTTGCTGCGTTCTTGTGTACATCTTCTTCAACTTGTTCAACAAGCAATTTAAATTCAGCCCAAACATCTAATGTTAACCTTGAATCACTCATTACATTCTCCTAATTGTTTAGTAACTATACTGCTTAGAAGAATATATTTTGTATAGTGTTTTATCAGTGTGTTTGCTTCCAAAGATTGAATATCATTGAAGCAAATGCACCTGCGGCTGACAAAGCTAATGCCCAATATATTTTTGATAAATTTGTACGAAGCTTAACAATGTAATTTAGTTCTTCTAGTTGTGGGCCTGTAATGTTTTCAATAGCTGATTTGAACTTTTTCAAGTCTTTGATTTCGTCTTCAACTGTAGGAATTACATCGCACTTCTTAATTAAATCTTTGATGTTTGTATCAAGCTTGGTTTCAATAACTCTTACCCGAGAAAACAATCCATCCAAAGGATCATAAAGGGCTTCAGAAACTTTATCGAGCTTTTCTGTGCTTTTATCTTGTTCGTCTTGAATATGCTCTATCATAAGATAGAGCTTTTCAAAGCCACCATTGAATGCTGCACTTTGTTCAACCTTTCTAACAAGGATTTCCAGTAATTCTCGTTCAGTATTTGTAGCCATTGATTAATCTCCTTATTATAAGTATATGAATACTCAAAGGAAAATTCATGAATTCAAATTCGTTTTATGAGAAAAATACCATACAAAAACATTTTATTGCTGCTGTTGAAAAAATTGAGTTTAACATCGATAAAATCAATTTTGCTATATCCAATCAAAACCAAACATATCTACAGAAAAATTCTTACCAATTAATTTCACAATTACTAACGCCTAATAACTCATGGGAACGTATGCTTTACCAAGAGTTACTTGAAATGTGTTTTAAACTGGAACTAAAATGTCAGTATAGTAGCCATATGTTTTTAAAAGCTTTTATAGCCTTGGCAAAAGAATATTCAAAGCAAGACAATCTTAAACATATACAACTAGTGGAAGATAACCAAATAGAAGGAAGCAAGTACCTTAAAATTATTTTGGATACATGTTATCCAGCAACCGAAAAAGATATCAATTATTTGGTTGATAATATTTCTACTGACCATCTTGTTTCAGAAACAATAAAACAAGCAACAAAATTGTCTGGAATTGAAGGTAATATTGTTGTTGAAGATTATAATGGTTCAAACATTGTTGTTGAGCTTCAATTTGGATACAATTTTAAAGTCAATCCTTTTAAGGGATTTATTCCTTCTTTCGGATCATGGGTACGTTCAAATGCAAAAATATTGTTAGTTGATGGTTTGATTGAAAAAGTATCTGAAATGGATAATATCCTAAGAAAAAGTTTTGACACAAAGCTTCCATTGATTATGGTTGCTCAAGGATTTTCTGAAGAAGTTATTGCTACTCTTCATGCGAACAATACCAGAGGTGGTTTTGATATCATGCCAATCAGATTAGAGCAATCATTAGACACACTTAACATGCTTAATGATATTGCTGCTGTGTCTGGATGTGATGTTGTTTCTTCTTTAAAGGGTGAGATGATTACATTTGTTGATTATGATTCTTTACCGACTATTGAAAAAGCAACCCTTACAAACGGTGTATTAACGATAGAAAACAATAAAACTAGAAATCGAGTGCTTTCACATCTTGCATATCTTAATCAAAGACGTAAAGAACAAGCAGAAAACACAACTGTTTCAGATCTTGCAGATTTGACAACCAAACGTATTCAAAATTTGTTGGCGCACATTGTTAAAATAAACGT
>Ga0214923_10005307_pt1 | contig 15067 bp, 8 predicted proteins | sample LL1510_MetaG_FD_177993 | JGI IMG/M metagenome (GOLD analysis project Ga0214923, IMG submission 177993) | Freshwater microbial communities from Lake Lanier, Atlanta, Georgia, United States - LL-1510 | ecosystem: Environmental > Aquatic > Freshwater > Lake | place: USA: Georgia | collected 2015-10-15
CAAAAAATCAGTAGCCAGACTTATTCGATTATACTTGGCAGACCAACTGATAAATCAATTACCGCCAATATACTTTTTGATCAGAATGTAAATTTTTATATTGAGTATGGAACCAGTCCTATGCTTTATACAAAAGTAACTTCAACCATTTCAAGTTCGGCAAATATTCCCAATGCTATTGAGATAACCAACTTAACATTTAATACAAAATTTTATTATCGTTTAAGATATAAAATTAATTCGACAACCAGTTTTAGTGCAAGCCCTGAGTATTATTTTCAAACTCAAAGAGATAAAGGAACTCCATTTTCATTCACTATAGAAGCAGATGAGCACTTATATGATAAAAAGGGTATTAGAAGTATGTATCAGGTTACATTGAATAACGAAGCACTTGATAAACCAGACTTCATGTTTTCACTTGGTGATATTTTTGGAGATGACCATTATCCTAATACAATCACCTCAAATGATTTAGATTTATTACATAAAGACTATCGACAATACCTAGGTTCTATTTGTCATTCAATTCCATTATTCATTTGCTTAGGTAATCACGAAGGTGAAAATGATTTTTATTTAAATCAAAACCCACCAAATAATCTAGCAATTTGGGGAACCTATTGGCGAAAATATTATTATCCTAACCCAGCTCCTAACGCATTTTACTCTGGAAATACTGACAATGAACCCTATGGAATTGGGAGCCCCGAAAACTATTACTCATGGACATGGGGTGATGCTCTTTTTGTTGTATTAGATGTATATAGATATGAAAATATAAATTCCAGTAAACCTGAAAATTGGGATTGGTCATTAGGACTAAAGCAATATACATGGTTAAGAACTACATTGGAAAACAGTACAGCAAAATATAAGTTTGTATTTGCCCATCATATAAGAGGACAAGGAAGAGGAGGCTTAACGAATGCAAAATTATTTGAATGGGGGGGATATGAGGCTGATGGAAAAACCTATGGATTTGACATAAACAGACCAGGCTGGGGGAAACCAATACACCAATTATTTAAAGATAATGGTGTTACCATTTTTTTCCAAGGACACGATCATTTATTTGCTCATGAAATATTAGATGGTATACATTACCAAGAGGTTCCTATGCCTAGTGACTCAACTTACATGATTGGCAAACTGGCAAATGCTGATGCTTACACGTCAGATACCTTAGACGGAACTGGCCACATCAGAGTAAATGTTTCGAACTCTTGTGTAAAAGTGGACTATGTTAAAGCATACTTACCAAAAGATACTTTAGATGATAAACACAAGAATAGAGAAATAGGGTTTAGCTATATGATTGGTAACTGTTTAGTAACCGGAATAGAAGATCCACTTAACCAATCACTAGCTGATTTGGTAAAGATATATCCCAATCCTGTAAGCAGTTTTTTAAATTTAACATTCAAAGAACCTACTCTTAAATTTGAATGTAAATTAATTGATGAGATTGGAAATCTTGTATTACTATCCACTCAAAAAAAGATTAACGTTGGAAATTTACCGAATGGAATCTATATACTATCAATTAAAACTGATAAATGGAATAGAAGTCAGAAAATAGTAATAAATAAATAATGATAATGAGAAAAGCAATTGTAATATTTTTATTGATAGTAAGTTATTATTCAACAGCTCAGAATTATACTGAAATCTTAGGTCGCCCTACAGATACATCAATAACCATGAGCATTTTATTTGACAAAGCAGTAAATGTATATTGGGAATATGGAACTACTAGTGGTACATATAATGCAAATACCTCAGTTTATAATACTATTGCAGACACACCAATTGAAGTAGTTTTTAATAATCTAATTGCTAATACAAAATATTTTTATCGAACAAAATATAAAATAGCGGGATCAAATATATATACAAATGGTGCTGAACATTATTTTCAGACACAACGTAAATCTGGTTCTACTTTTTCATTTGTTGTTGAGGCAGATCCCCATTTAGATACTAATTGCTCCCCTGAGTCGTACAAGCTTACCTTACAGCACATGTTGTCAAAAAAACCAGATTTTATAATTGACTTAGGTGACAATGCAATGAGTGATAAACTTCCTGTGATTGATAAAAAATCTATCATTGATAGAACTTTGCTTTTTAGAAGTTATTTTAATGAATTAACACATTCGGTTCCATTATATGTAACCTTAGGTAATCATGAAGGCGAATCAGGATGGCTTCCGAATACAAGTGAAAGCAGCTTACCCACCATGGCAGCATTAATAAGAAAAACCTATTTCCCTAACCCATATCCTAATCAATTTTATTCTGGCAATTCTGTTCCCGAGCCAATGGTAGGTATTCGTGAAAATTATTATGCCTGGGAATGGGGGGATGCTTTATTTATAGTAATTGATCCATATATGTATACTAAATCAAAGCCTGAATGGGGATGGAGCTTAGGCCTGGAACAATATAATTGGCTAAAAAATACTTTATCAAATAGCAAAGCAAAATACAAATTTATATTCAGCCATCAGTTAGTTGGAGGAACTGGCACTGATGGCAGAGGTGGTTCAGAATTCGTTCACCTATATGAAATGGGGGGAAGAAATACAGATTCAACCTATGGATTTTTATCAAATAGACCGGGCTGGGATAAGCCTGTTCATAACTTATTAGTTGATAATAAAGTAAGTATCTACTTCCATGGCCACGATCATTTATATGCGAAACAGGATAAAGATGGAATTGTTTACCAGGAGGTCCCCCAACCATCTGCAAAAAATTTGACTACGATAACAGGAACAGCATATGGGTATGTAAACGGTATATTAATGCCTAATAGAGGTTATTTATATGTTACCGTAAGCGCAGATAAAGCTCAAGTAGATTATGTTAAAACATACCTCCCTTCAGAAGAAAATACAACTCGAAAAAATGGTGATATTGCTTATACCTATTCGATTGTGCCATCAGTAGTTACCGGTATCAATGAAATTATTAGCAATGATTTTATTAAGGTATATCCAAATCCGGTTAACAACAAAATTTATATCCAGGGAAAAACAAATGTGACAAATTTTAAAATTAAAATATTGAATACATTGGGTGAAGTTATATTAATAACAAAGTCCTTAGAAATCAATGTTTCAAGTATTCCTAATGGGGTATATTACTTAAATTTTGAAACTGATCAATTTATATCAAGTAAAAAAATAATCGTTCAACATTAATAGTATGTTGCTTCTAATTAGGAATGAAACTTTATTAGTTTGACCATTCAGTAATATTTATTCATTCCTGTCTATTTTTAATACTTTAAAACAAATAAACTGGAAAATCTGGGATAATAATCTACAGTGTATCTCCCAAAATACAATATCTTCAATTTTAGGCAGACTGTTTTTAGTTATTATTTCAACAACTTAGTAATCTTTTTACAAAGTTATCCTTATACCTGGCTTATTGTTTCCCTACAGTATTTGAATACAATACTAAAAATTAACATGCGCAAAACGTAAAAACTTTAAATTACATTTATTCACCTATCTGATATTTTAAACTGAAATCAATAAAAAAGCAAAATGAATATAACTATTATAGGTGCCTCGAGTGGAATAGGACTTGAAACAGTAAAGAGAGGATTAAATAGAAAACATACCATAACGACCCTTTCACGATCTGAAATTAAAATAGAAGAGAATGAATCATTAAAAATGATACTAGGTGATGCAACTAATAAAGCTGACCTAAGAAATTCGATCCAAAATGCTGAAGCTATAATTGTAACATTAGGAACAGGCAAGAATATGAAAGTCACTACCCTGTTTTCAGATTTTGCAAAATTAATTGTGGAAATACATAGAGAAAACAAAATAGATGTACCATTTATTTTCGTTACAGGTTTTGGAGCTGGAGAAAGTAAAAATTATGTTTCTTGGTTAGTTAAGTTATTTTTAAAATATTTTTTAAAAGATGTTTATGCCGACAAAACTAAAATGGAAGAAATTATAACTCATACAGATATTAATTGGACAGTTGTGAGACCAGGAAGACTATTAGACAAACAATTAACAGAAAAATACCGTGTTGAAAACACACTATTCAAGGGAATTAATATCGGCGCAATCAATAGAGCAGACGTAGCAGACTTTTTAATAAAGCAAGCTGAAAAGCAAACTGAATTAAAAAAGTACATTGGCTTATCTGAAAAATAGAATAAAATGTAATAGCTAGTACTTTTTCCACCTTCAGAAAATTTGAACCCAAAGCTTCAGGGCTATGAAGATTTTTTTAAGAAAATGAAAGCATTCATTTGTAGTGAGTTAGAATTTCAAATACCCAAAATCAGCAGATTTCTGTCGATTTGAGTGGCGCCATTCCTCACGCAGATACTTAACTTCTTCCTAAAAAATAAATATGCTATTCTTTCAGCATGGACGCAAAATCCTTATCTACCAATTTTCTAAGCCTAATAATTTTTTGCCTAGATCTGTTAATACAGCGGTATCATATTTAGTTTGTTCCCAATTCCTTGGATCACCGGGGAATGCATATCCTTCTGGTGCAATTCTATGTTTCCATGAATTTACTCTCCATTCTCTTAAAGCTTCATTATCTTCTTCTGCAGGCATCATAGAAATATATTGAGCAATACGTACTTTATCTTCACTATTATTTGCTCTTATTCCATGCGGTTCTAAGCTATTAAAGATTAATAAATCTCCTGCTTCTAATTTTACTTTGGTTGGAGTAAAGCCTGTAGTATCTGGTTGGAATCTATTTCTTCCTGCTGGTTGAGTTAATTTCCAGGTATCATAGGTTCTGTATAATTCAGGAATACATTGAAACCCGCCCATGTTTTCATCGGTTTGATCTGCTAAGGCCAATACCCCTTGTACATTCACTGGCTTTGTTTCTGGATCATAATCCCAATGAATAAAAGCCTTATAATCATGACCAGGTCGAATTGGAAAATTTAAATTCGCTCTATCAATTGTTACCCATAATTTTTCTGTTCCCCAAATATCTACAAAAGCATCATACACTCTTTGCATTTGACGGTTATTCCATAAATGTTGGTTATTATAACACTCCACCATACCAGTACCCGCCAACTCTTTCATTTTCATTTCAGCTCTTGGTGCCGTATACCAAGTGTCTTTATTATTAGGATCCTTCTCTTCGAATTCCCATAAAAATGTTGCAGTAGCTAAAGCTTGTTCACGAGGTACTGCATTTTTTACAACTATGTACCCATTATGCTTCCAAAAAATCCAATCCTCTTCACTCAACACACGAAGGGGTTTTCCATTAGAACGATCATTTAAACTTGTAGCACTACTCTTCGCAGTGGAAGGATTACCAGGAATATCTTTGTGCGCATTATTGGGCACCATTGTTGGTATCATATTAGGAACCATTGATTTGTTTTCCATATTAATTTATTTATATGGTAAAAGTACCGATAGCAAGGGGCAAGAAATTATTCCTAAATTGGCTAATTTTTGCTCTAAATTGACATTAAATTCCTTTTTTTGCACTCTAAATGGTTATTTTAGTGTCAATGAAGCTTAGTTTAGAAAATATTAAGCCAGATCAGGGCAGTAGTTTTAGATTATTGCTCACCCCAAAACTGAATGAAATATTTTATTGGCATTTTCATCCCGAAATTGAACTGGTTTATGTAGAGGCTGATAAGGGTATCAGACATATAGGTGATCATATCAGTTATTATGAAGGAAGTGATTTAGCATTGATTGGCTCTTTTATACCCCACTTAAACTTTGATTATGGAGTAAAAGAAACAGTAGAAACGGTGGTTGTACAATGTAGGCAAGACTTTTACGAGGATTCATTTTACAAACAACCAGAAATGCAATTAATTTATGATTTAATGCATCGTGCTAAAAATGGAATTGCATTTTATGGTGATACCAAAATAAAAGCTGGCCAATTATTAAAAAAAATGGCTGGACTTAATTCGTTTGAGCAACTTTTATTGTTAATTCAAATTTTTCAAATACTTGCAACCAGTAAAGAATATACCTTATTAGAAGCCAGACCCATTGCATCCCATGCTGTAATTAAAGAACATGAAAGAATGCATGAAATTTATAAATATGTAGAAGCACACTTTCAAGAACCTATACAAATAAGCCATATTGCCTCTAAAGTAAATTTATCTGATGCTGCATTTTGCAGATATTTTAAAAAATCAACTAAACTTACCTACACCGATTTTGTGAATCAGTATAGAATTAACCATGCAAAAAAATTATTAATGCAAAATGCCAACGTAACAGAAGCATGTTATGATACTGGTTTTGAAAGCCTATCTTATTTTAATAAAATTTTTAAAAAAATTACCGGAGAAAATCCATCTACGTTTAGAAAACGGAAATGATTGTATTAATAAAATAACCGAAATAACACAAGCTTTGCATTGTTGTTTCCCATTAATCCGCCCCACCCAAATTCTTTCAACTAAACAATAATTGTTCAGTTGACAAACAGCTAAATTCAATCCCTGATTATTTTTTAATAAAACACTTCCAATCAGGAATTGTATGTTTTATAGTAAAGGAGAGAAATAAGCCCCCCCACTTAAATAAACTTAGATCCGCAGCAAGCTTATCTTGGGGCAGCCCCCCTCTTTTCGGATATTCTGTTCAATTACCGACGAATAGGTTAAATGTTTTTTTGATTTACAAGGAAGAAAATGATGAACAAACCAGATAAAAAAAACTTTCCCGTATTCACTAGCCTGGTCATTGGTTTCAAATGAAAGAACCCGATAATGTATGAATGATAGTTTCGGTTAAGATCAATTTTTTTTGATTAACTTGTTCAAAAATATACCTACATGCAAAAGATAGCTATTTGGTTACTCTGCCTATTGATTTGGGGAGCAGGCGCCAATGCCCAGAAAAAAAATTTGACTGCTGAAGAATATGGCAAATGGCAAAGTTTCGGTGCCAGTGAATTGTCTCCTAACGGTAACTGGATTGCTTATCAAATAATAGTTCAGGAAGATAACGACAGTTTGTTCGTGGTAAACCGAGCCACCAATAAAACCTATAAATTGGCATTTGCCAGTAGTCCGGAATTTTCAAGAGATAATCAATGGTTAGCTTATAGAATTGGACTTCCCTTTAAAGAAGCCGAAAAATTAAGAGATCAAGGAAAACCGATTGAATATAAAATGGGATTATTGAACCTTTCAACTGGTAAAATTGAAACCATTACCAATGTTACAAGATTTGGATTTTCGGAAAATAGTCAATTTTTAGCGGTTAATTTAGCACCCCCGAAAGACAATAAAGACAAAGGCAGTGTTCTGCTGGTGAAAAATTTAAGCGACAGTTCAACCAGAACTATTGGTAATGTAACTGAATATGCTTTCAATAAAAAAGGCGACTATTTATCCTATATAGTAGAATCGGCCAACGTTGCAGGTAACTCCGTTGAATTATTTAATTTAAGTACCTATACGCTAAAAATAGTAGCCAGCGATACATTGAAATTTTCTAAATTAACCTGGGCAAAAAATGGAGGAGGATTTAGTTTTTTCAAAACATTCAAAAAAGAAGGATTTGAAGAAGAAAATGCACAAGTGTATAGCTGTACCAATTTGAGTAATCCTACAATCGCTGTTTTTGATCCGTTAAAAAATTCAACCTTCCCTGCTGGCATGAGGGTGCACAATTTATCTACACTCCGCATGAGTGACGATATGAGTGCTGTATTTTTTGGTGTACAAACCTGGACGCTTACCCCTAAAAAAGAAGAAAAAAAACCTGGGGATAGTTCAAAAACAAAACAAGATAGCTTACAACTGGAAACAGTTAAAAAAGCGATGAAGTCGGATAGCAAATTAGCAGATGTTTGGCATTGGAAAGATGCAGAAATTCAACCTCGCCAAAAAATCACTTATCAGCAAGATAAAAATGCCAGCTACTTGGCGGTTTGGAATACTGATAAGAATACCTTTTACCAATTGGCAACTGAAACTTTTCCTGGCGCGTCGCTTACTGGCAATCAAAAATATGCCATCATTGCAACCGACAAAAAATATAAGCCTGCGTTTAAAGAAGACTATGCCGATTTTAATTTAGTAAATACTAAAACAGGTGAAAGCAAATTGCTATTCACCAAACAACAAGACGGATTTTATACTTCGCCACAATCTTCACCAGATGGGAAATTCCTTCTTTATTTTAAAGATAAGAATTGGTTTACGTATCAAATAGCAACTGAACAAGAAAGAAATATCACTGCTGCTATTAAAACCAATTTTTGGAATACCCGCGATGATCATCCTGCTACCAAACCTCCATTTGGCTTAGGGGGTTGGATTAAAGGAGATAAAGAGGTATTACTGTACGATGAATACAATATTTGGGCTGTAGCCCCTGATGGCAGTAATTTTCGCAAAATTACGGAGGGAGAAAAAGATGAAATTGCTTTCAGGGTATCGAGAGTAGATTTTGAAGAAGCCTATTTAGAGGATGCTACCCCATTATATTTTTCTGCTTACGGGGATAAAACTAAAAAATTCGGGTATTACAAATATGAAAATGGCAAAACCGAAAAACTTCTTTTCGAAGATTTACAAATCAATCGTTTAACAAAATCCCGCAATGCGAATGTGTTTTCATATGTAAAGCAAGACTATGACCAATCACCGGAATTATATGTTTCGGATAATTTTAGTAAAGAGCAAAAAGTAGCTACAACCAATCCACAACAACAAAATTATTATTGGGGAAAGAGTAAATTGATTGCTTTTACCAATAAACTAGGCAAAAAAATGCAGGGCGCATTGTACTATCCTGCCAACTATGAGCCAGGTAAGCAATATCCAATGATTGTATATATGTACGAAATACTCTCCAATAATGTACACAATTATATTGCACCAAGTATTAGAAGAGCATACAATACAACCAACTATACTACCAATGGTTATTTTGTATTTCAACCCGATATTGTTTATGAAACCAACGACCCTGGGATGAGTGCAGTTAATTGCATTGTACCTGCTGTAAAAGAAGTTTTAAAAACAGGTATGATTGATGCCAATAGAGTAGGCATAATGGGTCATAGCTGGGGCGCTTATCAAACATCCTTCTTAATTACCCAAACAGATATTTTTAAAGCAGCCATTGCTGGTGCGCCACTAACCGACCTAATCAGCATGTCGCTTTCCATTTATTGGAACAGCGGTACACCTGACCAGAAAATTTTCGAAACCAGTCAGGGCAGATTTGACGGTCCCTGGTACGAAAAAACAGAAGCACATATTCGCAACTCTCCTATGTTCAATGCAAGTAAAATTAAGGCCCCATTATTAGTAACCTTTGGCGATAAAGACGGAGCAGTAGACTGGCATCAGGGAATTGAAATGTATGGTACTATGCGCAGAATGGAAAAACCTTTCGTGATGCTGGTATATGCGGATGAGAATCATAATTTCACTAAGAAAGAGAATCAGATTGATTATCAAAAAAGACAGCGGGAATGGTTTGATCACTATTTATTAGGCAAGCCTGCTGAAAAATGGATCACAGATGGGGTAAGTTATGTAGAAAGAATGAAGGAAAAAGAAAAAGAAACACCTAAAAACTAATTGATTAATTTGTTCAACTGGTTTCAAAACCATCACATCAATGCGATTATCATGAAAAGAAATGTATGTATTCGAATCTCTCTAACTGTATTAGTATTTGTAATAGCAATTACTGAAAATATTGCTCAGAAAAATACCTCAGATTCAAATGCGCTATTCAAAGGAATGAGTTGGCGCAATATTGGGCCCAATCGCGGAGGTAGATCTTTGGGTATAGCAGGAAGTTCTAAAAGAAAACTGGAATACTATTTTGGTGCAGTGGGTGGTGGCTTATGGAAAACAATTGATGGAGGCTTGAATTGGAAACCGGTTACGGATGGACAAATCACCTGTTCCTCCGTGGGTGCGGTTGCAGTATCAGAATCAAACCCAGATATTGTGTATATCGGAACGGGTGAAACCGAATTTCGGGGAAATATCATGCAGGGAGATGGCATGTATAAATCAACAGATGCGGGTAAAACCTGGAAGCATATAGGTCTGAATAATTCGCAATCCATTTCTCGGGTTCGCATTCACCCTACTAACCCAGATATTGTATATGTATCTGTGCTCGGCCATGCATTTGGTCCTAATGAAGAGCGGGGCGTTTTTAAAACGATAGACGGTGGAAAAACCTGGAATAAAGTTTTATATAAAGGAGACAAGGCAGGTGCAGCAGATTTGGTAATCGATCCGAAAAATCCTGAAAACATATATGCAACCATTTGGGAAGTATATAGAACTCCCTATAAAATGTGGGCTGATGTGGGCACTTCGGGATTGTTTAAATCCACTGATGGAGGTACAACCTGGAAAGAACTCACCAAAAATGAGGGGATGGCCAAGGGACCCGTTGGAAAAATTGGTGTTACCGTTTCTCCTGTAGATCCTAATAGAGTGTGGGCCATTGTAGAAGCCAATGATGGCGGATTATATCGTTCGGATGATGGGGGTACCCATTGGAAAATGGTAAACAATGAAAGAAAATTACGGCAACGAGCTTTTTACTACTCACGCATCGTAGCAGACCCGACTAATAAAGATGGCATATATGGATTGAATGTTAACTTTTATAAATCTATCGATGGCGGAGTTACTTTTAAGCAAAGCATAAAAGTGCCCCATGGCGACAATCACGATTTATGGATTGATCCCACAGACCCTATGCGTTTAGCGGCAGCCAATGACGGAGGAGGAACCATTTCGGTAAATGGAGGTTTGAGTTGGACAGATGAGGATTTTCCCACCGCGCAACTATATCATATCACTACTACAGTTGACTTTCCCTATCAGGTTGCCGGAGCACAACAAGACAATAGTACCATCGCAGTTCCCAGTGAAGGATGGAATCATATGACCGTTAGAACGAATGCAACCAAACCTGGCATGGGGTATGCGTATGCAGTAGGTGGAGGTGAAAGTGGTTACATAGCGCAAGACCCAAAAAATCCGGATGTATTTTATGCAGGTAGTCAGGGAGCATTATTAACCCGATTCAATCGAGCAACTGGTCAGTATAGAGACGTACAAGTATATCCAAGATTTTTTTCCGGAGAGGAAGCCAAAACATTACCAGAAAGATGGCAATGGACCTATCCCATTGTTTTCTCTCCCGTTGATCCCAAGAGATTATATGTATGCTCTCAACATGTTTGGATGACGGTTAATGAAGGACAAACCTGGCAAAAGATTAGTCCCGATTTAACCTATGCGGATACCAATACATTGGGCACCAGTGGCGGGGTAATTACCAGGGATATGAATGGTCCGGAAATTTATGCCACCGTTTTTGCTTTAGCACCTTCCAAGCATGACGCAAATATTATTTGGGCTGGCTCCGACGATGGTTTAATTCATATCACAAAAGACGGAGGAAAAACTTGGGAAAACATTACGCCAAGCGATCTTCCGAAAAACACAAGGGTGAGTATTATTGAGGCATCAAAATATAGCGCGGGTACTGCCTATATTGCTGCCAAACGTTATCAAATGGATGATCGCACACCGTATATATGGAAGACCAATGATTTTGGCAAGCATTGGAAGAAAATCATTACCGGTATTCGTAAAGATGATTATGTACACAGCATAAGAGAAGATATTACCCGAAAAGGTTTGCTGTATGCTGGAACCGAACATGGCATTTGGGTATCTTTTAATGATGGAGAAAATTGGCAATCACTTCAGTTGAATTTACCGGATGTTCAGGTTTCAGATCTTGCAGTAACAGAAAAGGATTTGGTAATTGGCACGCACGGCAGATCTATTTATGTATTGGATGATATTGCTCCCATAAGAGAATTTACCGATTCGGCAAGTAGCAAAATGGTACATTTATATAAGCCTTACTATGCTGTAAGAAATGTTCAAAATGCTGTGTTTTATTATACATTAAAAGACACCAATGACATTAAAATTGAGGTGCTAGATGCAAAGAACACATTGATTCAAAGTTTTGTAGGTTCAAAAATTAAACCGAAAATAGATAGTACGGAGGAAGACGATGAAGATAGTAGGAAACCCAATCCACCTTCTGTGAATATTGGGTTAAATCGATTTGAGTGGAATCTTCGCTATCCAGATGCCAGTTCTTTTAAAGGAATGATACTTTGGAGTGCCTCGGTTCGTGGACCGTTAGCCCCTCCGGGTAAATATCAAGTGAGATTATCCGCAGGAGGAAAAACAATAACACAATCCTTCGAAATTAAAATCGATCCAAGGGTTAAGGGGGTTACGATTGCTGATGCCGAAGAAAGATTTAAGTTGGCTATGATGGTGCATCAACAGGTTGGCAAAGCCAATGATGCAGTAATTACCATTAGAGCAATAAAAGATAAAATGAAAAAAGAGGGTGTGCTGGAGGCAAATGAAAAAGTAGTGGCTGAATTAAATAAAATTGAAGAAAATATATATCAGGTAAAAAATCAGAGTTCGCAAGACCCACTGAATTTCCCTATTAAATTAAATAACAGATTGGCTGCTTTAGAAAGAAGCATCGAAACCGGAGAAGGAAAACCTACAGACGGAGCCTATAAAGTGTATGCAGAATTGACTGCCGAGCTTAGTAAAGAATTGACGACTTTAGATAAAATCATTACAACCCCTGCGATTAAAAAGTATTTGCCAAGTAAATAAAACTTACATCATTAAAATGTAAAATTATAGTAACCTAGATCGAAATAGGGGTTACTTAATAAAATTGTCAACTGTTCCGCTAGATAATATTATAAAGTCTGGCAAGAGTTGCTTTGTAAAAATTAGTCAGATACAATTCATCTCAAACTGGCAAAAAAGTATGGAGACAAGCAGTAATCTAAAATTTGTTCGGATACGGCAGCAGATGAAGCCCGTCATACAAAATCCTATAAAAGTTTTGTAAGTGAAATATTCATATCCACTTTTCAATTGCTAGAGCTGATTGTTCATAATCTTCATCTAGCATCAGGTCATGCGACCCGCCTTCTATTATAGTAAGTTGGGCATTGTAGTGTTTAGCTGTGCTTTCAAGTTCACTAACAGCAATGAGTTCATCTTTTGAACCACCTATTACTAATATCGGTATACACGAAGTGTGTGATATAGGCTTTAACAAACCTAAATACGCTTTAAATGATTCAGCACACATTCGATGCGAATATCGTGATGTAAGTGCAGCCTTATTGAACATTAAATGAGGATATTTTTTAAAGGCACCTAGCAAATTTCTAAGAAGTAAATAAGGAATCACACCAGGATAATGAAAAATTACACGAAGGCTAGCTAATAATGCCCCAGCGGGAGGTACCGATGACATTAAAACAGCTTTTTTACAGCATCCCGTCTTTAGAAAATGTTGTAGAATCATTCCTCCCATAGAATGCCCAATAATGATGGGAGGCTCAGCTAATTTTTCTACTTCTTTACGAAGTGCTTGCACATAATCACCGAGGGAAAATGAAATACGCCTTGTACTTCCTTCTGTTTCGTGCCCGGGAAGATTGAATTTAATACAATTATACCCCTGCTTCTCGAAATAAGGGATAAAATGCTCCTCCCAGCACCAAGAACCGTGACACATGCCATGAACAAAAACAATCGTTTCTTTCATCACATGGGAAATTTACTGACGTAGTTAGAAGGAAGGTGTTTCTTCAATTGCTTTATAAATAAATGGAAATCCACCGTAATCGTATGCCGAGGTGTTTTTATTTGTTGCAAATGAGGATGTGTTACTTCTCTTTGGCATAATGCTGCGATGTTTTCGGGTCTTTGCCAAAGACCCTTAATAGCCCTCGCCGCTATCTTACTTTGCAATTCAGCTCCTGGCCAAATGCAACCGAGCGGCTGAAACATCCCCACAAAAAAAAGATTTTCGTATTTTTCATGCAACATTTTTAAATAAAGTGGCACATCCCCTTCGCTATAATTCAAGAAATCTTTACGAAAAAAGGGATGTTCTAAAATATAGCCAGTGCATGCGATGATTGTATCAAATTCCTCTACAGTCCCATCCTTGAAGTGAACATACTTGCCTTCAAAGTGATCAATGTCTACTTTTGGGAATACTTTACCGTGCCTTACTTTGTATAAAAGCTCCTCGTTAACCGTGGGGTGTGTTCCCGTGATTGCATGTTGAGGTTCTTGAAGTCCGTAATTTTTATTTGAACCTATGAAGATTTTGACAGATAATTCTGATAGGAAATATTTCAACTTATTCGGTAAAAACGCTAATCGGGATGCCACTACATCACTCGGTTTACCAAATAAAAATTTTGGTACAATTCTGTAACCCCTCCTCCAGCTGATACTCGTCTTTTTGCTCACACGACTGGTTTCCACCGCCACATCACAGGCAGAATTTCCTCCACCAATCACAAGTACACTTTGATCTCTGAAAGGTTCTGCCTTTTTGAATTCATGAGAATGCATCATTTTACCAGTGAATTCACCTGGATATTGAGGTATTCTGGGCAGCCAGTGGTGGCCATTGCAAACCACTAAATGTGTAAAATATTCTGTTTTTTCAATACCGTTCTTCTCTGTTTTTACAACCCAGTTGTTAGCTTCGTCTAATTCGCAAGATTTCACCAAAGTTTGGAATTGAATGTGCGGATATAGTTTAAAGTGCTCCGCATAGCCCTGAAAATAGCGTCTTAATTGATCATGCGATGGATAATCCGGTATTCCTTTTTCGAAATCATCGAAGGTAAAGTCTTCATATTGCGAAAGTGTTTTGGAACTAATAATGTGAGTAGTTTCAAACACACTCGAGTGCCCAATTTGCTCATTATAGATCCAGTTTCCTCCTACCTGCGTATTTAATTCATAACAAACAGTATCTAAACCTTGATCTATCAGGTTTTTCAAAGCAGTTATTCCAGAAGGACCTGCACCAATTACACAAACCTTCGTCATACAAATTACTTTTATCAAATATAAAAAATAGTCATTCATTAAAATTCGATAAAAAAAGGGCCTCAAAATTGAGACCCTTTGTAG
>Ga0214923_10005308_pt1 | contig 15064 bp, 20 predicted proteins | sample LL1510_MetaG_FD_177993 | JGI IMG/M metagenome (GOLD analysis project Ga0214923, IMG submission 177993) | Freshwater microbial communities from Lake Lanier, Atlanta, Georgia, United States - LL-1510 | ecosystem: Environmental > Aquatic > Freshwater > Lake | place: USA: Georgia | collected...
TGCCGTCAACGATTGGTTTTAACCGCTCCGTGCCTTGGATTATGAGCGCTGTTGAGCTGCGCGACGCACTGCAAGAGCAGCGCCTGGGCGAATCTGCAAAGCAGAAACTTGCATCGGACATCAACATTCAGATCATGAATGTTGCTGCTGCGCAAGGTACGCTGGTTGTGATCCGCACCGGATCTGCAACGGGTTTCGATGATCTTGCAGAAGCCGATGCGCTGATGAACGAGCAGGGCGTTCAGATGTTTGACCGCTACGCTGCGCTTTCGAGCCGCGACTACAACAACATGGCGTCGAACCTCCAGGGAGCGACTGCTGCTGCTGTTGGTATCGCACAACGCTCGTTTGCAGGCAATAAGAGCAATATTGCTTATGAGAGAGCCTTTGTCGGTATGGTTGCAAACTTCGAGACTTATAAGCTTGATTATGCAAACCGTATTGCAGCGGCTGGTGGATCTGGCGACACAATCAACACGACGCTTGCTGGCGGCAATAACTACGTTCCACAGGCCACCTCGGTTGCTGCAACCGGCGAGGTTTCAAACGTAGATAACCGCTTCCAGACTGTGACCGTCAGCAACACGACGGGCGTAGTCGCTGGTGATTGCTTTACGATCAACGGCGTTAATGCTGTGCATCACATCACCAAGCAGTCAACGGGTCGTCTCAAGACCTTCCGTGTGATTTCGGTTCCCAGCGCAACGTCTCTGGTTATTTCGCCGCCAATCATTTCTGGCCTTGATGGTAGCGATGCTTCGGCGCAGTATCAGAACGTACAAGTAACGCCTTCTGCTGCTGCAAACATCAACTACCTTAACGTCGCTGCATCGGCAATCAACCCATTCTGGCAGAAAGACGCTCTTGAAATTCTTCCTGGCCGTTTTGCGGTTCCTTCGGATGCTGGCACTGCTGTTATGCGTGGCACGACCGACCAGGGTATCGAGTTGGTAATGCAGAAGTTTTACGACATCAACACGATGAAAATCAAGTTCCGTCTTGATACGCTATTCGGGGTGGTTAACAAGCAGCCTGAAATGAGCGGGATCATCCTGTTCAATCAGACATAATTGGAAAGGATTAAAAAATGTCTCAGATTGTTTATCCGTTTGGCGATGCAACCGTAACTTTGACCGCTGGTCAGAGCATTGCGGTTGCCACCATCGCTGAAGCCCAAGTCTTTCAGCTTGTTGGCTTCCCTAACTTCCCGTATCAGCAGGATCTGCTTGGCACGCCTTCTGGCAATACGATTACCGTTTATGGTCCGTTTGCTTCAGGCGCAACCATTCAGTTCAGCGCAGGCGCTACGGTATTGCTTTATAACGCAGGAACCGATCCAACGATTCCTGAGTTGACAGGCGTTCGTGCTAGCACGGCTGCTGTAGCGCTTAACACTACGGGTGCGGCTACCGATGCTGCAATGATCGGCGCAATTCTGGATGGCGTTATTACATCGACGACTGCTGCTGCTGTTTCTTTGGTTCTGCCCACAGGCGCAACCCTTGACGCAGCGCTTCAGCTCAACGTTGGTGATGCAATCCGGTGGAGCGTCGTGAATACAGGTGCAACTAACGCTGCGACGGTAAGCTCGGCATCTGGCAATACGCTTGTTGGTGCTGGTGGAGTTGCTGCAACCACATCGGGTTCATTTGTGACTATCAAAACCGCTGCGGCGACATTCGTTACTTACAGGATGTAAACCATGCCCATGAAAAAAGGCTACAGTGAAAAGACCATCGGGAAGAATATTTCGATGGAAATGAAGCGCGGCAAGCCACAAAAGCAGGCTGTGGCAATGGCGCTGTCTTCAGCTCGTGAGTCTGCCATGAAAGCCGGAAAGCCTTCCAAGGCTCCGGCCAAGAAAAAGATGTAATGAGTGAGGCTGTAAAGACCAAGCCTAGACTTTGGGAGGCTGCTAAGAAACAAGCCGTCTCAAAGCTGGGCGGTCACTCAGCCAGGGCAATGCAGTTAGCGGTAAAGATTTACAAAGAAAAAGGCGGTGGGTACAAAGGCGAGAAATCGCCTTCCAACGCTTTATCGCAGTGGACAAAACAGGATTGGCGCACCAAGTCCGGCAAGCCAAGCAAAGAAACTGGCGAGCGTTATCTGCCAGCCAAAGCGATCCAAGCACTAAGTCCAGCAGAATATGCGGCGACTAGCAGGGCCAAGCGAGCGGGTGGCGGCGTAGGCAAAACGGTCAAGCAGCCTGCTAAGATTGCAAAGAAAGTAGCGAGATACACATGATCTTTCCGATACACGTTTTTAAGTCGCCTGGCGAGTATATCGAGCACAAGAACGCAAAATCGTGGGGGCTGAAGTCCGTTTATGACGAGGCCGAACTCGATCAGGCGCTGGCAAATGGATGGTTTCTTACAAAGGCCGAAGCGCTTAATCCGCACAAGATTCCAGCAGACAATGCACCACCGACTCGTCAAGAACTTGAAGAGAAAGCAAACTCGCTTAAAATCAAGTTTGATGGCAGAACATCTGATAAGAGGTTGCTGCAAATGATTAGCGAGGAGCTGGGGCATGGCGTGGACTAAGCGACAGTTTGTTGTTCAAGCGTTTGAGGAAATTGGTCTTGCCTCATACGTTTTCGATTTAACGCCAGAGCAATTGCAATCAGCGCTGCGCCGTCTTGATTCGATGATGGCGACATGGAACGGCATGGGAATCAGGCTCGGTTATCCGCTGCCAAACTATCCGCAGAACTCGGATCTCGATGAAGAGACATTTGTGCCTGATTCAGCGAATGAGGCGATTTATACCAATTTAGGTATCAGGATCGGTCCGGCGTTTGGGAAGACTGTAGCGGCAGAAACAAAGGCGGCAGCAAAGGCTGCGTTTGATGTGTTGCTCCAAAGAGCTGCTGCACCGCTAGAGAAACAGCTCCCATCTACAATGCCTGCTGGAGCCGGTAATAAGCCGTGGCGCGTCGATGATCCGTTTGTTGCGCCGCCTGTTGATCCGGTTCTGACAGGCCCAGAAGGGCCGCTGTTGCCGATCATGACAAATCGATACTACTGAGGCCGTTATGCCATATATCAATCAGCTTCCACTTTTATCTCAGGTATCTGCTGGCGATCAGTTTGTGCTGTTCACGCCAAATAATGGCGACTCACGCAGGCTTCCGGTATCGGCGCTGTTGCAGTATTTCCAGCAGACGTTTGCAGCTCCAACGCTTGCAACAAACTTATACACACCAGGCACGGGCTTTAATATTGCTGTGCCAACGCCCGTTTCGCAGCAGCAGTGGATTTTATTGCAACCGGCATCTGGATTGGCAACGGGAACGGTGACACTTCCGCTGAATACAGCAACGCCAGATGGGACAGAGGTTTTGGTGACAACAACGCAGCAGATCGTAGCGTTTACGCTTGGTCTTAACGGAGCGACGGCGGTTTATGGAAATGGATTAAGCGCATTGGCTGCTGGCGATCAGTTTCGCATTCGGTTTTATCAGCCGACTAATTCATGGTATCGGATTGCATAAAATGAAGTCCTATATTGCACCGCGATGGCTTGCTTGGCTGCTTAAAAAGTTTGGCTTTTTAGCAATTACTTTGCCGCCACTTGGTGTGTTTTTTGTAAATCAATGGGACGAAAAATCTGCTTTATATAAGCACGAATTAGTGCATTGGGAACAATATAAAAAAATGGGTTTGATTAACTTTTATCTAACCTATTTGTGGTATCAAGTCCGATATGGATATCAAAATAACCCTATGGAAATAGAGGCAAGACAATGAGCGCACTTTCTATTCAGCCAACTTATCCGATCTTTACGGATATTGATGGGCAACCGCTTGAAGCTGGCTATATTTTTATAGGCACGGCAAATCTCAATCCGATTTCAAATCCAATCTCTGTGTATTGGGATGCTGCACTTACGCAGTTAGCAACGCAACCAATAAGAACAATTTCAGGTTACCCAGCAAACGCTGGAACGCCTGCGCGTCTGTACGTCAACAGCGACTACAGCATCCAGGTGAAGAACAAGAATGGGAGCGTGGTGTATAGCGCATCCGCAGCGACAGAGCGTCTTGGGAATTTGATCTCATTTAACGACATCAGTGGAACGCTTGGCTCTGACCGTGTGGAATACAACCAGGGAAGCCCTGGAGCGCTTGATCGCACGGTTGAAGATCGCCTGCGGGATTATGTCAGCATCATGGATTTCATCCCTGAAAACCTGCATTCGACTGTGCGTAACTTCAACAACACCACCGATTCCACTGCCTATATTCAGGATGCAATGGACAGCGGTGTTGGCAGCATCTTCTTCCCGATGGGCCGATACAACGTGTCGTCTCCGATCTACATCACCAATGGTCAGCCTGGAAGCACTCAGGCAGCCAATTTGACGCTAGTTGGTGAAAACCGCACCTCGACTTACATCTGGGTGAATGAGCCTTTCACACCAGCACCGTTCAACAATCCGAACAGCGGCCTTCCGGTGAAATCCATTTTTATCAACCAATCCGACAACGGCAAGTTTTCCTTAAAGAATCTACGCTTCCAAGGTCAGATCACTGGTGGTCATGTGTTGTATGCGCTTGAAGACGGTGCAAACAGTCAGTGCATTTTTTCGGGTGAGATTCTGGATTGCTGGCCCAGTTTGTCGAGTGACAACAACGGCGTTTTCTACGGTGGAATACAGAACTTTGTCGTCGCCAACAACACATTCGAGCAGGCCAAGGCTTGCTTCCGATTGGTTGGAGCTGGCTGTGGGGATATTCATTTCAGCAACAACTCGGTGTTCGCGTCTTACGATCCGTTCATCAGTGCCAATGAGGACACGCAGCCAAAGAACTTCATCAACGTCAGCAACTTGACTGTGTATTCGCACTATCGTGGCCCTGTGTTCGCTGGCAACAACGCACGCAACTGGCACATCAGCAACGTAACGCTAGATGGTGACACGATTGCTCCACTTGGGACGCTTGGCATCGGAGATTTCTACGACTCAAGCAACATTACCATCGATGGATTTTCGTGTATCAGCACATTAAATGAAGTGTTCCGATTCAATGGTGTGCAGGCCAAGATTTCCAATGGATTCATAGGCCCATGTGAAGCAGCATTCAAGCCCTACGGCAACTCCACAAACACCGATCTGACCATCGACAACGTGAACGTCACTGGTGCTGTGTTCGGTGCTTTCTGGGACGCAACATCTTCTCAGGGTGGCAACATTCGTGTGAACAACTGCACATGGAACAACGCAGGTGGTAACTTTTGGCTGACGCAAGGCACGCCTTCCTACGACGTCACTATCACGAACAGCAGATTCATCAACGCTGGATTCCCGAACACGACTGCTGGTACTCGAAACTTGCAGTTCAACACTTCCGGTGATGTGTTGGTGCAAAACTGTGAGATTGGCCGCACCACTACCAACGCTATTGCGTTTTACTACCTGCTTCAAAATGGCAGTGGAAACTGCACAGTGTTGGATTCTCGTTTTACAGCGCTGGCCCCACCTGCTGGCTCTGGAAACGAAATTTCATCTAGTACAGCACCAGTCAAAGTAATGGGTGGCGTAGGAAGACGATACGCTCAGTTTTATGGATCACCTGCGCCTGTTGCTGGAACATGGAATAGTGGGGACATTATGTTCTCCACTAACCCGCAAACTGGGATTAACGCAGGGTGGGTGTGTGTTGCAAGCGGTACACCAGGCACGTGGCTGCCGTTTGGACAGGCAGGGTTTATTACGACAATTGCCGGATCACCGTCATTTACCGGACAAATTGCGATTGTGGGAACAAACGTTTATTTTGCGGTTGCCACATCATCGCCATCGGACTGGAAAATCATTACCTAATCATTCAAGGAGAAAGTCATGGCACTCAAGAAAACCTCTCAAACCGCATTTGGCATTGAAGTCGCTGATGCATACCACCGAGTTGAGGGTGTGCGCCTGAGCAGCAAGACAAGCATGTCGTTCCAGGTTCGCTCTTACAAGGACAACTCTGGCCTCCTTCACTTCGCTGATGCGGCTGCTGGTTGCGCCTACGACATCAATGGCGAGAACCCCATCAAGCAGGCCTACGTCCATCTGAAGACCACGCCTGAGTTTGCTGACGCACAGGACTGCTGATCATGTTGAAAACAGTCGGAAACCCATCTACTCGCTACGGCAATCAAACGATTGTCAACGGCAACCTTGTCATTGGCACTGCTGGCAATGGCATCGACTTCTCTGCGACTTCAGGAGCTGGCACCAGTGAGCTGCTTGATGACTACGAGGAAGGCATCTGGACTGCTGGGTGGCAGGGCGGTGCAAATGTAACAGGGACACCAACACTCTCTCAAGGCAAGTACACAAAGATCGGTCGTCAGGTCACGCTGCAAGGCATTTGGACAATAAATGTGACATTGCCATCAACTGAGATGTACGGCGCTTTCACAGTTCCGTTTCCACGAGATGAAGCTGCAGACCGGACTGTTGGAATTGCGTCTGGATACTCAAACTGGCGCGTTGGTCTGATGTCCACTGGAAGCCCAACTACGACGACGTTGTACATCGTTTTCCCTGCGGCTTCTGCAGTTCCTGCTGGCAGCGACACGTTCAATTTCTGCGTCACTTACTTCACAACCACCTGAGGAAAATCATGAAAATAAAAAAATATTTTGACAGCGTAAATGTGGTTGAAGGAGTCGTGTTCGTGCGAGAGGTGACAGAAGAGATCGACGGAGACAATGTTGTCTCACGTAATTTCTTTCGCAGAGGAATTGCTCCCGGAGAAGATGTGTCTGATCTACCTGTAGAACTGCAAGAGGTCTGCAGCAACGCCTGGACAGAAGAAGTCGTCCAGAATTTCAAATCTCAAATCCTGAAAGGCAGGTAATCATGTCCACCAATTCCCAGATCGCATTCAACCCGCAAGGCGAGACCGTCGCTTAAGGATTAAAAATGAGTAACGCAGCCTCACAATTTGCATTTCAACCGCTAGGGCCAACTGCTTATTTCGTTGCGAACGCAGCGCCGCCAACGCCTTTACAAATCCTTGTTCAAGAAATAACTCAGGGCTATGGGCAATATCGCATCGTCAATAATTCGCAGTACACAGTATTTTTAGGTGTTGGTGCAACTGCAACGCAAGCAACAGCTCGCGCAGCGGCAATCGTTGCTGGAACAGCACAGAATACAATCGTGCTTGTTCCTGGGGCTGTAGAGATTTTGCGCCTGAGTAATAATGCGTTTTTCACTGGCCTTGCAAGCAATCCGGCTGATGTATACATTACGCCAGGTCAAGGTTTGTAGAAGCCATGAAAGATCCAAGGCTTGCTAGAGTCGGAGTTTCTGGCTACAACAAGCCGAAGAAAACGCCAAGCCATCCTACAAAAAGCCATGTGGTGGTGGCTAAAGTTGGCGATGAGATTAAGACGATTCGCTTTGGTCAGCAAGGTGTAACAGGCTCGCCTAAGCGGGAGGGAGAATCACAGGCCGACGCTGCAAGAAGAAAATCATTTATGGCTCGGCACGCAAAGAATATTGCTAAGGGTAAGCTATCCGCAGCGTACTGGGCGGCTAAGGAAAAGTGGTAAATGCAAATCCCGATTCTTTCAGGCATTTATACGGATAATGGGCCAGATATACGCACGGCTTATCCGGTCAATTTAGTTCCAACGCCGAAGGGCTCTGGAATCAGCTCGGAATACCTGCGCCCAGCCGATGGCATCGTAGCAAATGGAACAGGCCCAGGTATTGATCGCGGTGGCATTAACTGGAACGGCATCTGCTATCGCGTCATGGGAACCAAGTTAGTCACTGTTGCGTCTAATGGAGCCGTGACAATTCTTGGAGACGTTGGTGGGCCAGTTAACACGCTTGTGACATTTGACTATAGCTTCGATTTGCTTGCGATTGCATCCGGTGGTCGGCTTTATTACTGGAATCCGGTTGCAAGCACGCTTACTCAAGTTACAGATCCAGACCTTGGTGTTGTGATTGATGTGTGCTGGATCGATGGTTATTTTATGACCACTGACGGAACAAGTCTTGTTATTACAGAACTGAGCAATCCGCTGCAAGTTGACCCGTTGAAGTATGGCTCATCGGAAGTTGATCCAGATCCGATTGTTGCTCTCATTAAACTGCGAAACGAAGTTTATGCTCTTAATCGAAATACAATTGAGGTATTTGATAACGTTGGCGGTGAGTTTTTCCCGTTCCAGCGCATTGATGGCGCTCAGATTCAAAAAGGCGTTGTTGGCACTTTTGCTTGCTGTGAATTTGTTCAGCGCATTGCGTTTCTTGGATCAGGACGAAACGAAGCGCCAGGAATTTACTTAGGCGCAAACGCAACAACCGAAAAGATTAGCTCGCAAGAGATCGACATGCTCTTGCTGACCTACACGGAGGCGCAGCTCGCGCTTGTTAAGCTGGAGGCTCGAAATGACAGAGCGCATCAACACCTCTACGTTCATCTTCCCGATAGAACCATTGTTTTCGATGAGCAAGCATCGCGGGAACTCAAGTCCTTGGTCTGGTTCACGCTCACGAGCACGGTCGTCGGATTTTCACAATATCGTGCAAGAAACTTTGTCTGGGCCTACGACAAATGGCTTGTCGGAGATCCGCAATCCTCAAGCATTGGCTACTGTGATAACACCATCGGAAGTCATTGGGGCCAGAAAGTACGTTGGGAGTTTTCAACGATCATCGTCTACAACCAATCTTTAGGTGCGATATTCCACCAGATGGAGCTGGTCAGCCTGACGGGTCGTGTGCAAGTCGGTCTCAATCCGCAAATCTCTACGTCATATTCCAAAGACGGATCATCTTGGAGCCAAGATCGCTTTACGAGCATAGGGACCACAGGAGCGACGCAAAAGCGGATTACATGGTTTCAGATGGGCAACATGAGAAACTGGCGTATACAGCGTTTTAGAGGCGATACAGACGCACATATTTCTATTGCTCGATTAGAGGCTCAGATCGAGCCATTGGCGGCATGACATGCCAAGGCCAGTGCCACCGCTAGGGTTGACGCGAGATCAGCTAGCATCGTTTTTAGATGATTTCGAGCAGATCAAGCAGTTTGAAAATCTGTTCGCAGTGGTCGCTGAGATTGCACCAGATGCGTTACAAGCAACCACAATCTCCGCTGGCAATGCGGAGCAAAAGGCCGTGCAAGCACTTGGCATGATTGCTACGCTCGCGCAAGAGGTTGCTGTTTGTTGCTCGATCAGTGAAAACAAAGCAATGCAAGCGCTCGATCAGATTTCGGATTTAGCGCAAAGCACGTCGGTCGGCATTGCATCTACTGAGAACAAAGTGAACCAGGCTATGGCATTGCTGGGAAGCCTTGCCACCGTGGTTGACGGGCTGCAAATGGCTCCGGCTCGTGTGCCACCTAAGCGCACAAGGTTCGGGCAGTTTTATGACACAACGACACAGACCGCAGCGGCAATCAATACGGCATATCCGATTACTTTTAACAGCACAGATTTGAGCGAAGGCGTGTTCATCGGAACGCCGACCTCGCACATTGTCGTCGATACCGAGGGCGTGTATAACTTTCAGGTATCGATTCAGTTTGATTCGACGGGTGGCGCAAATCGTGAAGTCTGGGTTTGGATGCGAAAAAACGGAACCAACATTCCAAATTCCGCGTTCTACCTTACAATTCAAAATGCCAACTCAGAGCTGCTGCAAGCGTTTAACCTATTGGTTGACATGAAAGCTGGCGACTACGTTGAGATCATGTGGGAGGTCGGAAACACTGCTGCCACTATTGCTGCATTTCCGGCGACAGGGGTGCATCCAGCGATTCCAAGCATTATTTTGACTGTCTCGAATAACATCAGGAGTTATCCGTCATGACTGTGACTGTTAAGACACTCGTTGCGCCTTTGCAGATGCAGGCAACGCAGACGACACAATATACCGCGACACTAGCGAAAGCGCTAATTGACAAAGCCACGGTGACAAACACCGACACCGTGAATCGCTCGTTTAGCGTAAACCTTGTGCAATCAGGAGGTTCAGCAGGCAATGCAAACCTCATTATCGATGATCGAACTGTAGTGCCTGGTGAAACTTATCTCTGCCCAGAGCTGGTCGGACACGAACTTGATCCAGGCGCATTTATCAGCACGATTGCAAGCGCGGCGACAGCTCTTACGCTTCGCGTATCAGGGAGAGAAATCACATGATGGACGCAAAAATGCCGACGTTTATTCTTTCAGGTATTCCTGAGGATACGTTTATCACGGTCGCTGAAAACCGAGATAACACAGAAATGGTCATCGAGGATTGGATGCTTGGGCCTGAGAATCCCTCTAATGAACGCGGAGCAAATAAGCCTTACTGGATGGCACTAGCCAAGGCAATGCAAGTGGATGAAGCCGAGGCTCGCCGTCGTCGCTGCTCGAATTGTGAGTATTATGACAATTCACCGGATATGCAGATCAAGATGGAGCGCATACCTGTGAACGCTTGGGATAAAGACGCTGGGTATCGAGGCTATTGCCATAACTTTGATTTCATTTGCCACGACATGAGATCATGCCAAGCGTGGGAAGAATATGAAACTGCGTGAAAACCTAGAGGCTTTATTGCCAGAGCCAGCGGTAAACTGGCTGATGACGATGTTCGATGTTATCCAAACGCTGGATGATTTTGCGGACGGTGAGCAAGTTGAGCGTAAAGAACTCGATGCGCTGATCTGGAATACGCTGGTTGCACTGCCTGGTAATGCGTTCTTCATGCAACACGCTGGAATGCTCTTGCCCGTTGTTGCGATGGCTATACTAAAATGGCAGGCATCGGATCAGGCAGAGCGCGAGGGCCGCGCAGATGAGCGAGCCTATATGTGGCGAGCCGGATATTACGATTTAGTGCTGATGGCGGTTTTGCTGACGCACGGCTCGCTGAAGACAACAGAAATTTCAGAAAAAATCATGCGCCTGTACGGAGAAGAGTTTAAGGATTACATCAAGGAGTTTCATGATGCCTGAGCCAACAACAGCACTGGTTGTCGCTGGATCGCAACTTGTCGGTTCGGCAATGCAGTCTCGTGCGGCAAGCAAAGCTGCTGGGGCGCAAGTTGAGGCCGCCCAAATGGGCATTGCGGAGCAGCAAAGACAGTTCGATGAGATGACGAAACTGCTCTCGCCTTATGTGCAGGCGGGCGGGGCGGCAATGGCCGGTCTTGCGCCGTTTACGCAGGCTGGAGAGCGAGCATTCGAGCAGCAGCAGGCTTTGTTGGGCTTAAGAGGACCAGAGGCAGAGCAGGCCGCTATTGCAGCGCTGGAGCGACGCCCAGGATTTCAGGCGCAAGTGCAAAAAGGCGAGGAAGCATTGCTTGCTAGGGCATCGGCCACGGGTGGTTTGCGAGGCGGCAACATACAAGCAGCGCTTGCTCAGTTTCGGCCAGCCATGCTTGCCCGTGAGATTGAAAGCCAATATGGAAGGCTTGGCGGCTTGGCTGGTGCTGGTCTTGGTGTACAGCAATATCTTACTGGCGTCGGTCAGGCTGCGGCTGCGAGGCAGGCAGCATCGGGCATGGGGCTAGGTGAAAGCATTAGCGGATTGCTCGGCCAGCAAGGAGCTGCTCGCGCAGGATCTGAAATTGCACAGGGTCGTGCTTTTGGTGGGCTATTTAATTTGCCTGGCCAGTTCGTGGGCTACCAAATGGCTACGGGGCAAGTGCCTGGTTTTGGTAGCGTTTTTGGTCAGCAGCCGCCTGCGCCAATTATTGAGCGTGGGACGTATATTTCACCAGCAGAAATGCCGTCAACATTTGGCTTGCCACCTGGGAGCGCATGATGCCAGCACCGTACGATTATGGAGTCACACCGCTAGATCCGTTTGCATCGGTTATCAGCGGCTTAAAGTTTGGCGCTGGGATTGCTGATATTCAGGCAGCGCAACAAGAGCGGCAGTTTCAACAAGAGCAAAGGGCGCAGGCCTTGCGACAGGCTGAAATGGTACGCGCTGAAGGCGCAAAGTTGCTTGCCAATCCTAATCCATCGGCTAGAGACTTCATCAATTATTCTCTGTTGCTTCCGAAAGATCAGGCTGAATCTGTGCGTCAGTCTTTTGATATGCTTAATAAAGATAAACAACAAAGCGAACTTAAATTCGGTGGCCAAGTGCTTTCTGCCTTGGCGGCTAATCAAGCACCGGAGGCTGTCAATCTTTTAAGGCAAAGAGCAGATGCCGAGCGAAATAGCGGCAATCCAGCGCAGGCAAAGGTGTATGAAGACTCCGCTCGATTTATTGAATTAGATCCTACAACAGGGTTTGCAACCATTGGGACTTATCTTGCCGTTCTTCCTGGTGGCGAAAAGATTGTTGAAAACTCAATTAAAGTCGGAAGAGCGCCTGTTGATCTGCGCGAAGCAGAAGCAAAAGCTGATAAAGCGCGTTTAGATGCAATAACTGCTGGCGTTGACGCTAACTTTGCTGCTGCAAAAGCGCAGGCTGCGTTAAACAAGGCTCAAGCTGAAGCAATTAAAGCGGCTAGTGAAGCGGCGTTTTCCGATCAGTTAAATCGACTGAATGTTTTAAAAGAAACTGCAAATATCAATAACTTAAACAGCCAGATCAGTAATAGAGCGGCTCAGTTAAAGCTTGACGCTCAAAATATTCAATCACAGATTGTTGAGCGTTACGCAAAAATCCAAGAGATGGCAAACGCAGTTCCTGCTGGACTTCAACCTGAGATGAACAAAGCCTTTGTTGCGGCAGCGGCTGCAAAAGGTCAAGAAGAGCAATTTAATAGTCTTGCAAACCGAATAACAAATATTGGTAATGCCTGGGGTAAGCTCGATTCGTTCACTGAGTGGTACAAAAAATCAACGGGTAGCGAGAACGCTGTTTCTGAGTTGCGCCAAGAATACAACCGGCTGCGTAACAGCGCGGCTATTCAATCGCTTCCACCAGGCCCAGCAACAGACCGCGACATTCAGCTAGCCTTGGCTGGCTTCCCATCTGAAACGGGCAATCCTCAAATAATTGCTTCATTCCTGCGTGGTATTGCCAAAATGAAAGCTGTAGAGTCAGCCGTGGAAGGCGCACGGGGCGAGTGGATGGCAAACAATAAGGGTCTGCTGACAAGGGCCACAAGAGACTTTGTTGCCGGAGACTTTTCTGCTCGTGCTGGCGAATCTTTTGCTGATCTTACAAAGCGGATTGCCGATCAGGTTTCCAAACGTTATTTGCCTCCTGAGCAAGCGCAAGCGCAACAAACAGAGCGGCTTGTTTCGCAGATTCCAGGTGCAGCACCAGCTCCAGCGCCTCGTCAGCAAATGCCACCTGGAGCCGTTGACATTATGAATCTTGCAGATCAAATCATTCGAGGACAGAGATAAATGGCCTCGGCCATCGAATACGCGCAATGGATTGTAAGCAATCAAGACAAGCGCGGAACGGCTGAATTTAATACGGTTGTTCAGGCTTATGAGATTGCAAAGCAATTAGAAACGCCTGCGCCGCCTCCTATTGCGCCGCCTCCACCGTCGCCTACCCAGCAACTTATCGGCGCTGGTGAGGCCGCATTGACAACCGGAACGGCTGCGCTGCTTGGGCCTGTGGGCGCACTTGTTGGCGGTGCTAGGGGCGTTGCTCAAAACATCTTAAAAGGCGAATTTCAAACGCCAGATGCACAAAGGCTTGTAGAGGAAGCCGCTGCTCGTGGAGCGCAAGCGGTAACTTATCAACCAAGAACAGAGGCAGGCAGAGAACAAGTTGGCGCGATTGTTGAGGCCGTGGAAGCCGCAAAGATACCGCCATTTGTTCCGATTGCAGGCCCAGCGGGAACGTTAAGACCGGCTACAAGAGCAGCAAGAGAAGTCACGGAGGTTGCGGTTCAACCTGCTGTGCAAGCCGCTGGAAGGGCCGTAGAAGCGGTTAGAGATTTAGTGCCTGTGGCAAGACCACCGATGGCTGCGGGTGGCGCTGTTGGTGCTGCTGGTACGCCTCTTGCGCAAATGCGCCAAGCTGCTGCGGCTGCGTTGCCCGTGCCTGTGCAATATACAAAAGGTCAGCGCGAGCGCACTTTCGAGCAACAGCGTTTTGAGCAAGAGATTGCAAAAAATCCAGAACTTGGTGCGCCGATTCGTGAGCGACTGATGCAGCAGCAGCAACAAGTTGCTCAAAACCTTGATGCTTTTATTGACCAAACGGGCGCAGAAATCAGAGATGTAAGACAGGCTGGCATTACTGTAGTTGAGGCTTTACGTTCACAATTAGCGCAGGATAAAAACAGGGTTCGTGCTTTGTATAGAGACGCTGAAAAGGCTGGCGAAACACAAGAAGCCGTTGATCTTGCGCCTTTGGCAAATTATTTGAACACAAATCGCGCAGGCCGAACATCTGCTCCGATCTTATCAACCATTGCTGGTGAACTCGAAGTTCGTGGCGTAGGCACTGGCAGTCTTGCAAATGGGACGTTGACAGCAACGCAAGCCACGCTTGGACAGGTTGAAGAGCTGCGGAAGGCAGTAAATAAATTCGTTAAGTCCAATGATCCAAATGATGTGCGCGTTGGCGCAGAAATCAAAAAAGTCATCGATGACATTACAGAAGGCGCTGGTGGCGAGCTGTATCAACGCGCTCGCAGAGAGCGGCAAAACGTTGCAAATCGTTTTGAAAACATCGGCCTTGTTCAGAATCTAATCAACACCAAGCGCAACTCAAATGACCGCATCATTGCTTATGAAGATGTGATTCGTCGCGCTGTTTTAGACCCATCAACATCATTAGATAGCACAAGACATTTGTTCGGATTGCTCAAGAAAACACCGGAAGGTCAGCAGACCGTAAACGAAATTCGTGGTGCAGTGCTCCAGTTGATTCGAGATGATGCCTATAAAAATATCACGACTAATGAACGAGGCGATAGACTGATTTCGCCTGCTGCGTTTAACCGCATGATTCAGAATCTCGATCGATCAGGAAAGCTCGATTACGTTTACGGCAAGAAGGGTGCAGAGCAGTTGCGAACGCTCAACGATGTTGTTGGCGTTTTGTTTACCGCGCCACCTGGAACGGTAAACACATCAAATACTGCAAGCGTTTTGTTAACTGCGCTTGATACAATGGCGA
>Ga0214923_10005310_pt1 | contig 15060 bp, 16 predicted proteins | sample LL1510_MetaG_FD_177993 | JGI IMG/M metagenome (GOLD analysis project Ga0214923, IMG submission 177993) | Freshwater microbial communities from Lake Lanier, Atlanta, Georgia, United States - LL-1510 | ecosystem: Environmental > Aquatic > Freshwater > Lake | place: USA: Georgia | collected...
TAGTGTCTCGGGCAGCAATCTTTGAATTTTGACCAAGTTTTGACAAAATAGCTGCTTGAACATGATGTTGCTGCTGATACCACTCAACATCCCAGACGTGCAGCAGTTGGATTCCTCTACTCTTTGCATCTACTGTCTTTTGCAGCATTCTACCTCGGTCCACCTCTTCACGGTGCCACCAGCACCCATTAACTTCTATAGCTAGCTGCAGGGCGGGGATAAAGATGTCAACTTCACGCCTATCGCCAAAAATGCGGGCATGGCGCTCTATTTCAAATGTGGTTGACTCAGCAATAAAATCAGCAATCTCTTGTTCAACTGCGCTGCCTCTAGTGCTGCAACCGGGGCACCGTAACCCAACCACGGGAGACTCAAAAAGCCATCCACAACTGTGTTTCCATTTATGAAGCCTGTCTTGATTTTTTTCCAGTAACTCAAAACCTTGCTCTTTTGCTGCAGAGATTCGGACCTCATCACGATCTCTTGCTGCATCCCAGTGCACAGACTGACATGTTGATATGAATGCTGCGCGCTGTGTCTGCCATTCTACTCCATAACGTGCTCTATTTGTTGCTTTTATTTTTTCTAGAGCAACTTCTAACTGAGCTGCAATTTTTTGACGAATCTCATGTCTTCTACTAGAAGAATGCAGATTGCAAACATGACCATAGCGCGCTTGATTAGTTGCTGCCATTTTTTCATTAACACGTGCTGTTTGCTTGGGACTAGGTACCCCATACTTTTGCATGGATGTTTCAATAAATCGTTGTTTTCTTTGATCAGCACTTGTAGAACATGCTCTAGAACAATAATTGCCCCATCCTCTTGAGGGACCATAAAAACGCGTCAATTTTGATCCGCATTGGCAGCACATGCGGGTACATGTAGGGTTCAACAGCGCAAATAGCTGTTCTGCTGCCGTGAGTCCAGGTTCGCAGTACTGTGCGGCAAATTTGCGGCAATGTGCAGCAAATGATCTGGCTGTGCTAGTATTAGTAGCACATGCAAGCCGCAGCAGTGGGATTGCTTGTTCTGCTGTCATTTCATTAATTGCTTTAAAATCTATCGGTGACATAGAAAAGGATCTGTAGGATATGCATAATGTATTTATGTATCCAGTGCCTGGCTCTGTGTAAACTGTTGGTTATATATTCTACAGCATCCAAATATAACTAACCAATCAAGATCGATGAATTGCCCCAGTTCACCCCACCATTGCCAACTTCTAAATCAGTGATTTGGCGTTTGAGTTCTGTTTGCTGTTCGGCGCTGCGGGTTAGCAGTGCTTCACCATTCAGTGTAATTCCACCATTTGCACCGGGCAAGGTGCCATATTTACTACGAGCTTCACCAAGCATTTCCCAAAGTTCAGATTGTGCCCATCCTTGGATCCATTGCTTGCACCATCTATCAAGCATGAGCTCTTGTTCAGTGCGTTCCATAACAACTTCAAGAACAACACGCTCTTGTGCTTGATTAATTCTTCTAAGAACTGTGAGTTGACGGCTAGCTTCGTCCCAAGTAAACATTAGGTTACCGGCAAATATCTTTTCATAAGTTTCTGACAGCTGATTCATCAAATGGATGCTCAGTACATCAACATTTGATCCTTGATACAGTTGATTAAAGAAAGCCTGAGCGTACAGACCAGTCTCAGCACTCAGAGAGCTGATACCCAGTTGATTGATACGATGGATTTTTATAACATTCACAATTCTATCAGTGCGATCTCTAGGGTCATTCAAATAATAAAGTGACTGTCCCTGTTTTATTGTAAATGATACATGACGATGAGCATAAGCATTGTCAGCCAACTGCCTAAAAGTATCTAGTGCATTGTCAATCGCAACATTGAATTGTTCTTCAGTAAGCTCGACGCATACATTCGGCCATCCCAGCTGATGCTTGAGAATCTTTATCAACCTCAGGCGCTCATCATAGGATCCGTCCGATCCAATCCCAACTTTATCTGTAGTTGCTGATCCTTCATTTTCAGTATCAGCTTTTACCCATTCACTGCTATTCCACAGTAACAGATCTCTAGAACTTGTTTGATAGAAAAAATCACCAATAGCCGGAACTGCTGGATCTGTTGCTCCAAATAGGTCTTGACCAACAACAATAGGTGTCCACACACCGCCAACAAGAATTTGCACTAAACTTGCAGTTGGCAGGAACCAGCTGCCCAAACTAAAAAATTTCAATTCAGCAGTGGGTGGGGCACTGAGTGCCGCAGGGATAGTCACATACGCAAAGTCACCAATCATGGGGCTCTGTGGATATGCTGCACTGACTGAGACGCCGCCTGCAGGTGCCCAGGTAGATCCCATCTTTACACGGCAATTTGACGAGGAGACAAGCTGCCAGCCAGAACCATCAAAAAATTTCAACTGCTGGTCACTAGTATTAAAGAACAGTTGATTTTTATTAATTGGAACTGCGGCACCAACAGGGATCGTACTCTGATTGCTCTGAATCCATGCTGACATTTGGTCATTCCATACCATGACCTTATTGGTGGATGGATCAAAATACACTTGACCATTTACTGGGTTTTCAGGAGTAACAGTACTGGCAGGAATCGAACCAGCATAGGTCTCAGATGCTTTTTCTATGCGCGAAGATTCTAATGGATAGCTCTGTGATCCAATTGTATGATATTGCAGGATGCTGCTGGCAGCATGGACACTGGCATAGTACAACTTGTTAGGATCTACATTGGTGACATCTACTGTTGTCTGAGTAGTGTCGTCACCAAAAAATCCATAGAATGCGGCTACAACATGAGCGCCATCAATTCGATCAGCTGGGGCAGCCCAATTCGTACTAGCAGAGTAACGAACTGCATCTACGGGAAAATTAGTTGCCGAAAATTTGTGTTCTGATAATAAGACAACTGCACCAGCATATGCTTGAATGGGATTGGGTAAGTTCCATGTCAACCGTATGGTTGTGCTGTTTGGTTTGCTGACAGTGATCGCCATCTGGCGACCATCTATCCACAGCTCATGGGTTGTCAATTGAATTAGGTCAGTCATGGTATCCCCGATTTTATTCTATAGTGTATTTATTACGGGGTAGCAGGTGACATTGTTTACACTGCTAGCTCAGCAGAGTGCCGCTCTAACCATTCTTCAACATGAGTGCGCAGACGGTGTTGAGGCACCCATGACTGAGGCCAAGCCCCCACATCTGCAACACTAACTCGAAAATCCCATGGACGGGCTGGAGCGTGAACTATCTTTCTGGGATCTGGAGTAAATGTCCGTGCCAGCTCCAAGATACTAATATTCGCTGTGCCGGATCCAAGTTCAAATATATTTTTATCGCGTGGATCATTCATGACAGCAACAAGCCCACTTACAGCATCGTCAATGTGTGTAAAATCTCGACGGGCATGTCCATCACCATAAACAACAAGCGGCTGAGCACGCAGCATGCAATCTTTAAATTGACGAACAACTGTTGTCCACTGACCATAATCGGCCTCACCTGGTCCATAAACATTGTACAGTCGCACGCTGCTGGCCTGTACACCATAAGTGGCGCGATAAGTAGATACCAGCTGTTCTCCCATCAATTTGCTCAGAGTGTACGGTGAGCGCGCACTGTCAGCCCACACAACAGAACTGCTTGATGTAAAAATAAGACGGGTGGTTGGGTTAGCACGACAGTATTCCAATGCACCCAGCAGGCTGAGTGTGTTGTTTTTAATTACTTGTTGCGGATATTCAGCGCCCAAACCCATTCTAGGTGTTGCAGCCAGATGAAAAATTACATCAACGTGATTGTCCTGGGCCAGCTCTTGATAAGAAGAAACCGTCATCAACTGTTGAAAATAATCAACAGCATCTTTCTCAATTACGTCGGGGATGCTCTGTGGATTTCGCAGGTCGCACGCTGTCACTGCATGCCCAGCACGACGCAGCTGGGTAACAAGAGCAGATCCGATAAACCCACATGCACCAGTAACAAGAATTTTTTTCATGATTTTGGTCTCCTATATTTGAAAGGTGCAAATGCACTGTTTTGGGATCAATAAATACAATTTTGGAGAATGCCGTGACCACACACTTATCTGTCCGCGTTAAACCGCACTTATTTATGCCGGGTGAAACAGTTGTTGCAGCCATTAAAAAATACAATCTTCATGATGTCACTCGAGATGAGCAAAAATTACTTCTAAAACAATTTAAAGAAATTAACACAGACACTGTGCCACGCGCAGGTACTCGTGCAATGATTCCCATTCTGTCTAGACATTATGAACAGGTTTTTAAGAAACCAGTCTAAGAGCATTTTAAGACAGATAGTCACCAAGAACATCTATTTGAGCTTCAATTTCTGCTCTGCGTACTCGCATTTTTATTAGTGATTCATTTGCAATCTGTGCACTGTGCTGTTGAGAAAAATGCGCAAATCTGTCAGTCATATGATTGATTGTTGCGCTCAACAGCTTGTGCTCAGCAACCAGCTGCTCTAATTTTTCATGTGAAAAGTACTGCATGTGGCGCTCCTTGAGTTGGGGGATTGAGCCTGGCTTGAGCAAGGCATGGATCAGACGCTTTATCATTTACCAGGTTGAATATTCATAGAATGTACTATTGTATCATGAGAGAATAGACGCCAAAACTGGTTGCGCAATAAATAATTGCATTCACAGTCAACCGCTCATGCACATGCTGTCATTCAAAAAATTTATCTCTGAAGCATTTCAGCTAACCCTGCGCTATCATGACCGGCTCAATCCCAAACTATGGTCCCATGATGCTCTAAAACCCCACATTGCTGCACAGTTGCTGGACATGAGCAGCCAATTCGCGGCATTTTCAGGACTGAGCAAGGACGCTATCAGTGACATTGTGCTGACGGGTGGAAATGCGAATTATAACTACACCAAGTTCAGTGACATAGATGTACACTTGATCTATACTCATGCTAACAAGACGCCTGATGAACTTTTTGACTGCAAAGTTCAGTGGAGTGAAGCACATCCTGATGCTCGCATTGCGGGCTATAATGTAGAATTTTTTGCACAGCCTGCAGATGAAAAGATAAAACCACATCAAGGTGCATGGAGTCTAGTTCAGAGCAAATGGATACAGGTGCCCAAGCACTTGGATGATGTTGCTATACTAAAAGATCCAAAAATGATCAGCAAGGTCAAGCATCATATGAGTGTGATTCGCCATTTACTTGCACGAGGGTCAGCGGCAAAGATTAAACAGTATCGTGATCGACTGAAGAGCATGCGGGTGGCAGGGCTTGAACGGCCGGGTGGAGAATTTTCAATTGAGAATGTTCTGTATAAAGATTTAAGGAATCGTGGGCTTCTAGAGCGACTCAAGCTGCGACAACGGGAATTGACCACAGCAAAAAAGGAATCCTAGGATTCCTTTTTATTTTGCGCTAGCTGATGTTTAGATTGCGCGACATACTGTGTAAGACTGATCTTCTGAATAGGTCATTACTGCAGGAGTTGCTGCACTTGGAACTGAACCAACTGCGGCACGAACAGATCCAGTTGCAGCATTTCCATCGTCAATGCTCTGATCTAGCTGAGCTGCGGCCTTACCAGGAACACCATTCATGCACAGTACAAGAGCATTTGCTGGCATACCATATACCTGCCCAGCGCCAACAATATCAGCACTGCCCCAGGGTGTTTTCGGGAATACGTTTGCATTTCTAGAAGTAGGATCTCCTGTCAAAAATCCACCAGCATACAGATCCAGCCAGAATGTCACGTGCTGCCAGCCATTCCATTGGCCCCAAGCAGCAACAGTGGCGTCATCAACAATCCCATTGCTTGGCGTGTTTTGGCCTGTGCCAGCCATGGCTGTTGCCCAAGCACTTCCACGAGCAGATTTACTAGCTACACAGCAGTCATCACCAGGCAGGCGACCATAACGATCACGATACCCATAAACTGCACTGCTAACGCTGTTAAAAATATTTGTAGCATTTTTTACTTTTGCACCTTCAATAAGCTCTTGGCCTTTTAAAACACCACCTAATAGCAGACCAACAATAACCAGTACAATAGCAATTTCAACTAGTGTAAAACCTTTTTGAATAGTATTTCGCATGCGCGTCTCCAAAAATATTTTGGCAAAATTACCATTAATTTATTTATGGAAACTACATAGAACAACGGTGCCGTTTATGGCACCGTTGTTCATTTTGAAAAATACAGGCCTTAGCGGCAGACACCAGGTCTGAACTTCTTAGCAAGAGTTGTTCTGCTGGTTTTGCAAGACCATTTAATGGTTTCGGCTTTGTTTACAGATGGAACAAATGCAATAGTTGCACCATCAGGGATTCCAGAACCAAGAGATTTAAATGCAACAACAATTACACCCCCAGCAGTAACTGTGACTGATTTTACGATATCAGTTTCATAATTAGAAGGAGGATTGCTGATCCCGGCAGCATCATTTGATCCCGGCATTTTACCACCATTAGATTGATAGTAATCAACCACACTAATTTTAACAGCATCAGCAACTTCAATGCCCTCAACAATCTGTGCACGAACAACATAACCATTGTATGTGGGAATTGCGATGGCCGCCAGAACGCCAACAATGGTAACAGTTACCATGAGCTCAATTAAGGTGAAACCTTTTTGAATTTTTTTAATGATAGACATTTGTATCTCCTCTAAAATAATCTATTTTAGTACCCCAATATAGGGCACTGACATTAAATAACATGTTCAATATATGTATACTTTATTAGATGGAGTATGGGAGGTGCTCTGTCGCTGTGAGAGAACATTAACTATTTATTTTTCATGGAGAAATTTCAATTTTTTCTGTGTTAAATACCAGCGTCAAATGTATTTTTTTCTCGTCAAACTCTCGATAAGTTTGAACATTTGCCACTATAGAATCTGCCATCTCTCGTGCGACTTGTGCCAGTATTTTATCAGCAATGGGTCTTAATTCTGCTTTTATTCTTTTTTCTAAGTCTGAATGCACATGAGTTGCCACCATTTTTGCTATTGCGTCTGGTGTCATGGTTGTCGTTGTAATGGTCATGCTGCTAGATTCCTAAATGAGGGTTATTTGCACTGTGCATGAATTATTTATGCACTACCTTTGGAAAATTTCTCCACTCATAGCAACATCTGCAGATTTTCGTTTGCTGTGTTTTTTCTGATTTCCGACCTAGCTTGAAGTAAGTAAGGAATAATAAGAATGAGATGATCGGCACCCTCAACAGCGAGATCTCATCGCGCAGTTGAATTAGATATAACTAAAACATAATTAATAGTCCCAGCATCATAGAGCTGGTAGAAACCTTGTTCTCTATTCCACTGTTCTTCTGTCATTGTCTCACCATTTGGCTTTCTTTTAAAACAAATAGCACTGTGTTTGATAGGGTGGCGACATCCATCTGTGCTGTTGCAATGGTCATAGTGTTTCTCTCCTTTAAAGATAAACAGATTATCATAAGCCGGATTAGATTTGGATTGCTTGATGAGGTATTAACTATCACGAATTTTAATCCATACTTTATGGCCGCAATCATAAATTCTAGGTATTTTTAGCTCTGACATTATCTGTTGTTCTGTCTTTCCTGTAATATCAATTCCACGTTTTTCTAATAAATGTTTCTGAAATTTTAATCGATGTTCTCTTTTGCCCTGTGCAACATAAGAATAGCCGGGAGCAGTAATATGGGATAGTTTAAATTTAAGCTGCTCATAAACTTTTCCAGATGAATAACGCTCATCAGAAAATGTCATTATATTTCCTTCATGCTGTTTTTCGAAAAATGATAATAGACGAGATGCACCGCCTACAACAGTTATTCCAGATTTTGTGCAAAATCTGGCAATTTCCCATTTATGAGATGAATTAACGAATGGTTTTCTAAAACTCATTAGAGAAATTAATTCTTCTTCATAAAATAGCCCTACATAATAGCTTGCATTGCATTTTCCTTGAAGGTGATAGTTATCTACAAACTTTCTACCTATAGCGGGTTCTATATAATCTACTTTACATTTACGTGCATGTATACGATGTGAAATTCCTAATTTCTGTAAAATTATGCTGGCAACGATATCAAACTGATTATCAATCTCATCTGAGAAAAAATGCAATAATTTTATACCGGCATCAGATGCAGCACGCAGTTTATTCACGTGATAATCATTAGGTTTGTAAAATGAACTATGCCACCAATTTCCATTAATTTCTATTCCCAGAGAATGTGCGGGAATATAAATGTCAATTTCTTGCCCTGCTAGGATTCGCCTATTATTAACTTCAACAGAAAACCCGGCATCTTGTATAAATGAAATCAATTTTTCTGCAGTAGCGGAACTCCATCTATTGCAATCGGGACAGCGTCCTTTAGAATAGGTCAGGCCCAATGGTCTAGCTATGTTTCTTAAAATTATGGGATAATCATGTCCGCATTCTTTAAATTTTATTAAGTGATGTACGTCATGACGATTATTCGTGATTATGCCAGCATGTTCATGAAGAGCCGGATCTAACATGGACTTTAATTTTTCAAAACGTTGCTGGAACCCAAGTTCACTATGCTGCTTCTTGCATTCATCTCCACAGAATTTTGGAGCGTAAAGTTTAGTTTTCAAAAGCTTAAAGTTAGTGGATTGACCACAGTTTTTACATTTAACATCCGATGGTGTCCCAGCTATCGATTCTAATCGACGAAGTGTATTTTCTTTTCTAAGCTGTAGATTTTTTGCAACTACCTGTTTTCTTTTTTGAACTGCAACATCTTTCTCTAAAAGCTTTTGAGCTTCTTCATTGTTCTTTTGGCATTCAGGACAGCCGTTCTTTCTATATCTAATGTGTCTTATTGTTGAATTAAAGGTATGTCCAAGTCCACATGAAAATATTAATTCTGCGTCGATGTTTTCATAACTGGTTGAAGAAGTACTTAAATTTAAGTTTTTTAACTCTTCTTTAAGATTGATCAATTTGCCATTTCTGCGTGATTTTATCTCACAGTCATTTGAGCAAAACTCGTAAAAGCGCAATTTTTCAACATAACCAGTTGATTTACCACAGCACTTGCAAAGACCTAGTCCGGCGGTGCGTAATGCTTTTATCTTAAATGTCTCATCTGATGACCAGCCATTGATTATTTCCTGCTCGACCTGTGAGAATTTTTTGTGAAAAGTAGCCTGACGCAGCCTACCCGTCTGCTCTACAATATGTTTTATTCTATCTAAAATTTCTTTATTCATAGCGTGCGTGTAATTGCATCAACTTTATTAGTACTAATTATAACTTGATATTCGTAATATGTAAAATTTATAAGCAAAAAGGCCGCCTTGCGGCGGCCTTTTTTGAAGTTACTTGTCAAGTAACCTATAAACAGAATGTCTATTTCAATGAATTAGACAAAGCTGAGGTTACTAACACTAATCCGACCGTAGTAATCGGCTGAGTTCCCAAGAGACGTAGAAGTTGACGTGAAAGTCGCTTTCCCGTATCTGGTCATCAATGACACGTGGGGGTTAAACGTATTAGGATCAACAACAACACCGCTGCTCATCAAAGGAATGTATGGGCAGTAGAAATAACCACTGTCCATTTCACCACTACCACCTTTGAAGCCAAGCAACACAGGTTCAGTTCCTTGATCATGATAGATGTAGGAATAAACTTTGATGTTGCCGTTGAGTGTACCAACAAGCTTGGTGTTGTTAGGACCATCAAAAGAACCGCTTACTGCTGGTGCAAATACGGATTTAGCAGCAGATTGCAGAACGCTAACAACTAGAGGAGAAACAACGATCCAGTTAGCAGGACCACGACGTGTTTTACGAGCGATCTCATTTGCTACTTTATTGATCAGCGTACCAAGAACTGCATGACGATCACCAATATAGTTAGGAACACCAGTAAAGGTGCCGGCCATGTCAAAGCTTTCAGTAGTACCAGCAAGTGCAATCAAATCATTGATGATTTCATTGTCGATTTCACTTACAACTGCAGCGCTCAAGCTGCTGGTAATTTCAGCTTCAAGATCCAAACCATGAGAAGCTTTCAAATCTTGCATTGCTTCAGGAGTCCAACGAGCTTGCAGTTTACGGCTACCAGCGGTAACTGTTTGCTTGAGAACTTCAAGAGTCATTGCGCGTCCACCGAATGCTTCATAGTCACTGGTGCTAGCAGCAATACCAGTACTTGTGCCAGCTGCTGGTCCACCACTTGGAACAGGAGCATCAGATGTAGAATAGAAACGTTTGGTTTTGCTGTTGTTACCAAACACTTCATCACCTGCGCTGATGTCATCGCTTGCACCACCGTTGATTGTGCCGGGCAGAGCAGTCGTGGTGACAGCTTCAGAGAACAGGAAGCGCAGAGAATAAACCAGTCCCACAGGACCTTGCATGGGTTGTACACCAACCAACTCAGTCGCAATAGTGCCGGGGATAATACGACGAATCATCGGGATAACAATTTTTTGGAAGTTACCGATGGCGCCAGCAGCACTGGTGCCGGCAGCACTGGTTTCCATCAAATGATTCATTTGATTTTCGAGCACGGGGGCTAGAATTTTTTTCTTGCTTTCTGGCAGACCTTCGAGTAAAGTCTCTTTGGTTTCTTGCCAATTTTCAAATAGTTCCATTGAATTCTCCTTTTGGACTAGTTACTTGGTCATGCCAGCAAGTTTCCTCAAATGAGAATACTTGTCGACTGCTGGTTGCGATGGTGCTGTTTCTAGAATCACATCACCGGTTACTACTGATGTAGACTCTGAAACAACAGAGACCACTTTTTCTTCAGACTGTGCAGGTGCAGAAGTAGGTGCAGGTGCAGCATCTTCTTTCAATACACGGCCAATGAAGTAGTTGTATGCTTCTTCAAGACGGGAAGTCTCAACACCGGCAAGCACAAATGCCATTTGTTCTTTTTTCTTCCCAGAAAGAGGAGCAAGAATTTTTTCAAGTTTAGATTCACGCACCATTGCAGCATGCGATTCTTCTAAGCTATTGATTGTTTTTTCTGCATCTGCTAATTTAGCAACAGTTGCGCTCAGTTGTGCCTGAATAGAATCTTCATCGACATAAGACGTACCAAACTCAGTAGCAAATGCTTCAAAAATTCTGCGGCCAAAATTATTCTGCTTTACGATTTCCAGATCTTCACGCAATTCAGTGAATTCTTCTTTTAATCGCAATTCAAAGAAAACGTCCATCTTGTCAATAAGCGCATTCAGCTCTTCATCAAGCTGCGTGGCCATGGCGTGTTTTTCTTCTACAATTTTTTCTGCATATTCAACTTCAAGGTCTCTAAAACGCTCAATGTCAGATTTTAGTTCTGTCATTTCTTGTTCAAGTTGACCAGCTACAAATTGCTCAACATTTTCAATCAGTGTGTTACGTTCTGATTCCCACTGTTCAGCAAGTTCAGCTCTCACATCCATGGAAACTTGTTCACGAATAGTAGAACGATATTCGTCAACAGCAACTTTCCATTGCGTGGAGATCTCTGCTTTAGCATCTTCGCTCAAGAGCTCAGAGCTTAGCAATTTCTGAAGGATTTCATCCATGCGGTTCTCCTTTATAATCAAACACCCGAGACTGGCAACTTCTCTGGTAAACCAACTGTCTTTTATAAATTTCAAGTCAAGCTTGAATTATTCACAAACGCATATTTTTATTTATGCAGATTGCGCAAAAGACGATAAAAAATGCACATTCTCTATCAAAATTTGGTCATTTTTCTAATTAGAAATTAGAAAAATGACCCCGCCAAGAAAAATATTGATAGAAATGGCAATTGAGCTTGTAACTGTCTGCAACTGGGCGCAAATTTTGCGCCCATCAATTATTTACTCTTGTCAAAAATAAAAACATCAGGCTTATTCTTGTTCAGGTTGCTCTTCATTGGCAGCCATTGCATCAGCATGTCCAGCTTTATAGACTTGTAACAACAATTTTTCCAAGTCTTTCGCGGATTTTCCTTCGGCATGCTTGGCAAGCTTTTCAATCATGCCATTAATTTGTTCTTCTTTATCTTGAGATTCTTCTTTATCTTGAGATTCTTCTTTATCTTGAGATTCTTCTTTATCTTGAGATTCTTCTTCACTCACTGTTTTTGGTTGTAATGCTGGTAAACCTGCAACTTTTCTAATAAAGTTTAGTTCTTCTGTCATGAAAGCAGCTCGCAAATCATTTTTTGCTGCTTCTAATTCAGCTTTTCTAGCTGGGTCAAGCTTTTCACCAGCACGATTGATAAAGAAATTAAGTGATGCCATTGCAGTCTGCAGATCTTTATGGCTTGACTTCAACCACTTAACAATATCAGCGCGACTGCCAGAAGCAAATAGACCTTCTGGTGGATGCTTTTTCTCTGTCACGTCAGCAGACCATTTTTTTTCTACTAGTGCACGATCAGTTGACAAACCAGCCAGTACTCTTAATTTGTAATTGTCCATATTTTCACCTTTTCATAAGTATGTTATTTAGAATCTTCAGAATCTTCGGGATAAGTACCAACAGCTCTGCCCATTGAATCCAGCCCATAATAGCTTTTTTTGTCTGTTGGAATAGGCATGCATTTATTCAATGAAGTGTAAGTCAGTGTACCATCCGGATTTTTAGTTATATTGTACATTTCTAAAGAAAAATGACGGGTGGTGAATTTAGGATTGGCGCGTATGCAATCATTCAAACAATTTTTAATTTCATTTTCATCAGCTGCTAGAATTGCCACCGCTTTAGCAGGATCTTTAGTTAAATAGCTGGGCTGCAATGTAAGAACAGTGTCAGAAACTAGAGGACGTTCAACAAAGCTATTAGTCTCAATGTATTTTATAAGAACATTTATTCCAGGTTTGACTGGCATTGATTCAAATAATTTTTGAATTTGTCGCAGCTCATGCTCAGTGAGCGGGGGACTGGGCAGCCGAGATGATTCTACAAGTGCTTCAACAATTTTTTGAACTTGGTGTTCTTGTAACTTTTGCAGGCACAATTCAACTATCTCCCGCGCGTATTTTTTAGAGTACTGAGCTCTTTCTAATACAAGCTGCTGCGATTCCTTGATCATCTTTTTTACAGACTTATTTTTTTTCATTTGTTTAGCCTCTCTAAAGTTGTCAAATTTAATGTGCTGGTTCTACTTGTTGATTTCTGACATGGCTTTAGCTAAAGCTTTATATGCCACCGCAGCTTGAAACAATTTGGCATACGCATCGGCTGCCATTTTTTGCATGGGGTGTCCGAAGAACTTTTCAGCATCTTTCACATATTGCGTCCAATCTGAAGAGCGGACCAGCTCTAGAGCAGTGGCAATCGCATGTTCAATTTTTTGTTGATCTATATCCCATTCATGAGCAACCCTATAATCTTCAGAGACGTCTTCGCATTCTTCATCTTCATGATCTTCTTCACATTCATGATCGCATTCTTCTTCATGTTCATGTTCATGACTAACCAATCCAATTTTTTCTAACATGTCTCTAACATCATGATCGTTGAGTTCTTTCATACATACTTCTAATGCATCTAGAACAGATATTTTTCCATCATCTATTAACTGAACAAGGTGCTGTTTGTAATCCATGACAGGCTCTGATGCGTCATCTTGCTCCCGAATTGTCTGCTCAGTCTGTAAATCAATTAACTGTTTCAAAAATTTCATGGTTATTCTCCTGTATTCTACTCTATAGATGGCATAAACAACACGTTATGTATTTATGTGATGGGCATATTTTGACACAGAATAACAGGTTATGTTTGCGGCCTTTTAAAAACAATCTGGTCTGGGTTAAAACCCAGACCAGAAACTAAAACATTCAACAGTCAAGTCAGCTAGTGACTAATGTTTTGTAGACACCACACCCAATCACAAGATCATTTCCAATATCGACAACATAACTCATCTTGTCCTGCACTCGGCCATTACTGGGGTTGGTAATCTGATATTCGACCCACCCAGGCTCCTTGGAGGCCTGCTTCATGATGTTGTCAAGCAATCCCTGCCCGTCCACGCCAGGGATATCCTGAACACGCGTACCGACTTTGGCTGGATTGCCACCAAAAGCCAGGTACCGGCCCGTCTTGTCAAGTACGAATACGTACATGTCACGATCAAAAAACTTATTTTCTATATCAGTTACAGCTGTCAAGAATGCTTCTGTTGTTCTAGACTGCTTACAGCACTCTACTGCGCGCTGGACGAGCTCGACGGCCTCAAATCCCATGCCCTGGTTCATCTTAATATGATGCACTGAATCTGTCAGACGGGATGCTTTCATCTGCAGGTTTTCTGCATTTACAATGCTCTGCTCAATCATGACCTGATTTTCATAATTGATTCCATCCAACTCACTTAATGCACTAGAGATTTCTGACAGAGCATAGCTTTGGTCAGCATTGCTGGCAGAAATTTGTGATATTTTTGATGAGACGTGCTGACAACCATTTAGAATTTTTGCAATCCCTTCATGCGCGGTTTTTATTTGACGCAGACCAGTCTCGACCTGCGATGAAGATGATTTGATAAGTTGGCGAATTTCTCTAGAATTTTCTGCAGTACGCTGTGCTAGAGCACGCACTTCAGCAGCAACAACACCAAAGCCACGACCATAGACACCTGCACGTGCGCTCTCTACCGCAGCATTAAGGGCCAAGAGGTTTGTTTGAAAGGCAATCCCATCAATTATTCCAACAAAATCATTCATTCGCTGGGAATTTTGATGAATTTCCTCAGTTGTTTTTACGCTAGCGAGCATGGCAGCCGCACCATGAGTAGCGATTTCATTTAGCTCAACAGCTTGCCGGTTAACTGATTCAGCAATTGCTGCATTGGTCTGAACATTTTCTGTGAGACCTGCAAGGCCAGTCACAGTTTCTCTTAGAGCACTAGCATGCTGCTCAATACGGGCAGCCATGCTCTGATTGTGCGCATTTAGGCCGGAGCCAACATCTGCTAGTAGTGCAGCTTCACTTCCAACTGTAGCTATTATTCCACTGATTCGCTCTGCCATGACGGCCAAGCTAGTGGCGATGTCTGACATTTCGTCATGCGCTCTAACTTTGCACCTCACTCGTAAGTT